>JADMIO010950794.1_pt1 | contig 35738 bp, 21 predicted proteins | sample 8958161 | NCBI WGS metagenome assembly JADMIO01 (sample SAMN16585339, study PRJNA669376) | soil metagenome | isolation source: Crop rotation soil | place: USA: Cullars Rotation, Alabama | collected 2011
AGGTGAGCCAGTGTGATTACATTTGCGGCCTAACTGTGGCCAGTCCAGTTACGCTGGAGTCACTAGTATTTAGGTGACACTATAGAAGCGGCCGCGACAACTTGTCCACGTGGAATTCTAAGCTTAGGATCCCAATGTGCTGGAAAGCCGTGGCCATCAGGGCGGCTGCGACCAGTTTCAGGTCGGCGGACTCTTGCATTTCGCTCATCGCCCACAATCGGGCGGCCGGCGAGCCGGAAAGTGGATCGAAAACCGCCACGTCCTTGCGCAGTTCATCGTAAGCCCAGCGTAGATATTGCTGGGCCCGTTCGAGTTTGCCATCTTCCACGGCACGAAAGGCGGAATCACCCAATTCCGCGAAAGTCTTCCCCACGCGCCAAATCTTATACTGGCCTTCGCGCTTCACCACGAACCAGCTGCGAGTGGGTCCGCCTTCCTGCTTGCAGCGAATCCGATAGCCGATTTCGTCATCGCCCTCGCTTTCGAAGCTCAGCGTAGCGAGCAAGTCGGCGTTGTGCGCTGACGTATGGAAGGCTTTGGACAAAACGCGTAATTGATCGGCGAAGCCGTGCCAGGCATCTCCAATTTCCTTCAGCAACTCTCCTTGCGGAGGCGGATCCCAATAGAGTTCGCGCATTTCGTCCATTTCACGGCCTGCGCGAAACAAGGCGATGTTCAATCGTTGGACGACGTGGGCGGGATCGCTGCTGGGCAATAATACCCCTTCATACCGCTTCAATCGCAGGGCATTAGAGAGCTTTTGACGAAACGCGGCCATTTCCTTGGGATTCATCCCCTGGCTCGTCCAGAGTTGAACGGCCGTGTCATAATGGCGCGTGCGAAAAGCATAATCGCCCGCCGTATTCTGCACGTATCGCCGGTCTTGTTCACTGAGAGGCAGTGCCGCCATTTGTTCGCGTGCGACGGGCGCGCCTTTTTCCATGGCGGCGACCGCAATCGTGAAGGCTTGAGCGTCGCGTGTATGCGGCGCCTTGGCTGCCTCGCGCGCTAGCTCGGGAAAGCGATTACTATCGAGCAACGCCTGCATGTAATGCAGGCGGTAAGGCTGACGAAAGGGAAGGCGGGCGTGCAATCGCTGAAACATCAGGACGGATTCGTAAGGATTGACGTCAGTTGCGTAACGCTGCCCCTGAGGACTATTTTCCAGCAGCAGCGCCAGGTGAAAAAGAGTTTGTTCGTGGCCGGGATCCAAGGAGTAGGCTTTGCGAAAGGCGGCATACGCGCCTTGCCAGTCCATGCCGTCTTGCAGGTACCGACCTAAATCATCGACTTCCAGCGTTTCGCCGAGGATATACCAGGCCGCGGCCCAATCAGGCGCCAGTTCCACGCCGCGGCGTGCCTCATCTCTGGCCATCATGCCGAAACCTACGCCGCGCAAGGCGTGGGCAAATTGCAGATGCGGAATTGGATCTTCCGGACGTTCAGCGATCCGCCGGCGAAACTCGGCAAACCCCTCGCGATATTCGCCGGCCTTAACTTTGGCATTCGCCGGAGTCTCAAACACCAGCACGAAATAACTGGGAAGCGAGAAACCGCCGTCGCACACTTCGGCTAATTTCTCGCGGAACAATTCCACCTCCTCAGCCGTAAAGCGTCCCTCGCCAGTATCGAGCTTGAAGCGGATGCTGAACGATCCATCGCCATGCGTTTCACAGCGACGACTGATCGTGGACGACCCTACCGTGAATTCTTTATCGGCAGGCGCTTGGCGAATCACAAAGCCGGGAGGGAGAAGATATCGATAGTTTTCCTCGTAAATATAAATATCGTTCAATTGCATGGCCGTTTGGCGAGGCTTTCTCGCGACGCCGCTCGACGCCGGGTCGCGATTCGAACGTGGTTGCAGTTCGGCGGGCAGTTTCTCGTAATAGGCGTTCGGTTGAATCGAGAACATGAGTTCTCCCAACTCCACGGCGCCATAGCCGGTTCCCTCCATTTCCATCTCCCAGCGGAAAGGATGCGAGAGGTCGAGCGGTTCCGTATCGGAAAAGCTGCTAAGTTGATCGATCTGCTGCGTTTCCCGATACATATTTTCCCACAACCCGCGATACTGGCTGCGAGGCTCCGCTGCGAAGCGGTGGCGATCCGCCATTTCGTGAGTTCCGCGCAACTCGCGGCTGAATTTCGTGCGGACGAGCGACTTTTCATCGCGCCGGATTTCCCACGTGTCGACCACCGTGTTCTCGGTCGACGGAGAAATAGGCGTGCGTATCAAACCCGCAGTCGTCGGACTAATCACGAGCGCCGGCTTGTCTTGACATTCCAGGGTGAGTTCGCCGCATCGCGATACCGCCTGGCAAGGATCGATCCAGAGAGGCGTGCTGCCCGGCACGTACACAAGCGCCCAATTGAGAGCATTGAGACCGGGGAAATCCTCGGTAGCGGGAATTTCGGTGTCGCTGCAAATGAGAGCAACTTGCGCGTCAATGCCCGCCGCCTTCAGCAATGCCACCAGCAGAGTCGCCTGGTCTTTGGAATCGCCGCTTCGGCGGGCTAAGGTTTCAGCCGGCGGACTCGGCAAAATATCGCTGTCTCCAAACGACCGTGGTACGAGGGAAACATTTTTTCGCAGCCGCGCCACTATTTCCGCTATTTTCTCTGCACGCGGTTGCTCTTTCTGGGTCAAGTCTTGAACAAAACTGGCAACGTCGGCGTTCGCCAATTGCTTCTCGACCAATGTGTGATACCCGCCGGCGATGGCGGACCACGATTTTCCGGTGGCGACTTTCAGGTAGGGATAAAGCGGGACGGGAGGAGATTGAAATTTCTCCTGGGCGCTCAGGCTGGGCAGCGCTCCGCTCTCGAAGACGTAGCGTATGCGTCCATCCTTTTCTTCGCGTAGAGGTTCCAGTTCAGCGCCACATACCTTGCAGGCCAAGGGCAAGCTGGCGGGGGCATCGACCGTTTGCCGGAGCCATCGCGCCTTGGGATTCGTTTCTAGATGCGAATACACGATGGAGCCCAGTTCGAAGAACGGTGCGATGTCTCGCACGATCACTTCGCTTTCAATGATGACTCCCACCTTTACGTTCTGAAGCGCAGCCGACACCCGTCGCTCACCAGCCATGCTGAACTTCACACGTTCCGACGGAATATCGACCACGGAATTGGGGTCAAGTACGAATTCGTCCCCATCCTCGCCGATGACGCGGGCGCGAACGGTAGGACGGCGATTGCGCCGTGGCGACCACTCCATCTGAACGGAGCGAGATAATTGCTCACCAGCCTTAGTGAGCACCCGATACAGCAAATGGACGGTCATTTCGCTGCGTCCCCGCTCGTCGAAGCGATAGGTGACATCGTTCGCGAATAAGTCGATGTCGATCCCTTGAGGTGGAAGCCTATCCACCTCCTCGGCAATCGTTTTCGCCGGAACGGAGAATGCCGGTGCTTTCCAAAACTCCTCACCGCGCAGCCATCCCGCGAGCAACAAGGAACTCAACACCCAACCGACGACCTTGCTGTTCATGGCAAAAATCCGGCAAAGAGAAGAGGAAACTCGCCCATCCCCGAAAAACCCTCGTTAGGGCAACTTAACCGGCTCGCCGTCGTGGCAGTTGAACAATCGCAACAGCATCTTGGGATCGATCGTGTGTGGAATCGTCCGCACGGAGCCATCCATCATCATGACGTTGAATCCGCCTGGATTTGAGCCGCGCAAACCAGCCTGCGGATTCGTAGCATCGGGCTCAAAATCATCGGGCTTGGTCCAGGGCACCCCACGCTCGTCGCTCGACTCGACCACGCCGACCGTATTGGAGAGACCATCGATAATCCGGGCGAAGGTGACGCCGGCCGCTTTCTCATTCGCCGGCGCCACGAATACCGCGTCCTTACCCGTCACTCCCAAATAAACCGTGTGATCGGCGGGCGCCCGACTCGACGGCGAGCGATACACGGCAGGCATTTTGTCGAGCAACTTCTTGTTGTGCTCGCTGTCCCACGGCTCATCCAAATGGAATTGCTCGAAGAGAGCATTTTGCTCCAGAAAAGGCAGGATCATGACCCGCCAACTAAGGCCGGGCTTGCCATCCTTATCCAACAGGTAAGCTCCGGGGAGCCGGCGACGTTGGTCATGGAAGTTATGCACCGCTAACGCAATTTGCCGCAGATTATTTAGTGATTGCGACCGGCGGGCAGCCTCGCGCGCCGACTGCACGGCTGGCAGTAACAAAGCGAGGCCCACACCGCTGACCGCGCTCACATTGGGCGTGGGAACCGTTTGCCGAGTTTCGAATTCGAGTCCCTCCTTGGTCCGCCACATCGCCGACACACTCGGCCGCAAATGACGATGGATGGAACGCGCCGAGGGAATGTCAGCCATATCAAATAGCGCTGGCAGCGGTTGACCACCCGATTGGCGCGCTGCCCGATTCGCGGCGTCCAGAGCAGCCGACGCCATCACGCTAAAATAGCCGTAGCTGAATTCAAAAAAGCCCGAGGTATCCTGCTTGCCTATTCCCAGCAGTTTTCCCTGACGCTGAAAGTAGGGCAGCGTGTCCGGCATGTCGAACAAACCACGCTCCGCGGGGAGCAGTTCGTAGTTGGCGCGAATCGTTTGCGGGACCAACGCCACCACGATCCGCTCGCTATCGAGTGCGAACGAAGGCGCTAATCCCGGAAGGCCGGTAACGGTGTATAAATCATATTGGGCCGTCTTGGTGCGCCGCAGATCCATCTGCAGTTCGCGTGTGGAAAGAAGTTGCAGAAAGCCCTTCGTCCGCGCCAGGATGTCCACAAGCTTCGCGCGGTTGCGGATCGTCGTCGAGAAGGTGAAGCCCGTGATCAAGCCGTCCGCCGGTGCGAGGTGCGCGGTCCATTGATCGCCGAGCGCCGCGAGAATGTCATCTTGCAACTTCATGCCGGTCGCTAATTCCACCTGCTGCAACGCGGCGTCGAACTGCTTCAGCTCCTCCGGCGCATTTTCCGCCACGGCCTTTTGAATCACGGTGAGCAGGCGATCGGCATCGAAGGTGAAGGCGCTCGCCATGATCGAATCGCGCGGAATAAAGCTCAATTGCTCTTGCTGCATGCCGGGACCCTCGAACAGCGTGATAACACCGTGAGGCTGGCCGAAAAACGGGATCAGCGTATGGCTCACAATGCCTTCGGCGTTAAGGCCGCTGACTGCTTCCATCGCGCCGACTTGATCCAGACCGAGCGACTTTATCCACTTCGCTCCATCCGGCCCCAACTGCGGCGTAACCGCCTGCATAATCTGCGGCAAATTCACATAAGAGAGGCTCGCCCGCCGCTCGACTTGCCAACGGTCCTTAAGCGTTGTTAGCCACGCCGGCGATTGCTTCGCCCGTAGTCGCTCAAGCATCGATTCAACCGCATTCGGACCAATGCCGATAAGCACGTAAGGACCAACTGCCCCCAGTGTCAGTTCATTGGGCGCCGCTTCGCTTGCGGGAATTCGAGAAAATGTTCCTTTGGCAATCGTGAGGGGCTGTGACTCCAGTCCCGATTCCTTGATGAGTTCGAGGACGTTCGCGACGAGTTCGTCCGCGTCCTCACCGGCCGATAGCAGCGCGCCTGCCGACAGGGTGAGCTTGTCGTCCTTCCATTCGGCGTTCTGAACGAATATCGCAGCGGGACGCGTGAGGAGCGTCTTCACTAGTGTCGGCACAATTTTCTGGAGGTGCGGCGCCTTCTCATCGCCGCTGATTCGGGCGTAATGATCGAGCCCTTTCGTGAGCGCCGCGTTCAGTGCCATCATAAATCGTTGCACTTCCGGTTCCGCCAGCAGCTTTTCCGTATGGTTTTCGCTTTCGGGATTCGGATCGGCGAGTCCAGACCACGTGGTATAAGCCAGGCACTTCTCGGGTGCCACATAACTCATTGCTGGATTTTCTGGTTGCGGAGGAATTCCGAGCGGAAGTCCCAGGCCCCCTAAAAACATCACCAGAATCGTCACCTCTGGAACGCCAAGTCCGAACATATTCATGAAGAGTCTCCGCGAAACGCTGCTCAAATAAGAAAGCAGACCGCCAAAAAACATTCCCCGCCAGCCTAACCTTGGAAGGGCGGGGAATCAATCATGGGATTCAGGCTGAACGGCACGCGAAATATCAATGGCATCCGTCGATGAGGCCGCTCTTCGAGACGCTTCAAAATCACAACCCACTGTCGCCCACGACTGCGCAAACGATCACCTATCACCCAAAACGAAATCCTTCCCGCACATGTCACCGTCTCTGCGTTCGAGTCGCGATCCATTCTTCCATAAGCGCCATCATCGCCAAACGCTCGACCTGCACTTTGCGGGGGATTACAATGCGACACGTTCGATTGTATTTCCGCGTTTCCCAGGCCGTGCCATGTCTCGCTCGCAATATCGCCATAAGAAGCTCCAGGCCCGTTTTGAACAGGGACGAGCGTTGTCGTTGGAGAGGTTGGAAGATCGCCGGGTGATGACTACCATGCTAATTTCGAGCGACTCTGTCGGTGTCATAGGAAATGGGAATTCCGGTGTATCGACCGATCCTGAACATCTCGCGATTTCCGCCGATGGCCGTTATGTGGCCTTTCCGAGCGACGCCTATAATCTCGTGGCAAATGACACGGGTTTTAACAGGGACATTTTCGAAAAAGATACAGTTACAGGTAAAATCATCCTCGTTAGCAGCGGTAGCAGTGGCAACCAAGGTAATCGTTCTTCGTATTCCGCGTCCATCTCTGCGGATGGTCGATATGTGGCATTCATAAGTGATGCTACGAATCTGGTAGTAGGCGATACGAATGACGCATCGGACGTTTTTGTAAAAGACACCGTTTCTGGAGCAACGACCCTTGTTAGCGCGAATAGCGCAGGCATTCAAGGAAATGACGATTGCTTCGATTTCTCCATCTCTGGCGATGGACATTATGTTGTTTTTGATACTAATTCGTCGAATCTAGTAACTAATGATAACAACAACGCATCTGACGTATTTCTAAAGAACCTAGTCACGGGCGAAGTAACGCTTATAAGCAGCGATAGCCGAGGAACGCCAGGCAATGACTATTCTTATTCCCCGTCTATCTCGTCTGATGGTCGGTACGTGGCATTTGAGAGCCTTGCATCTAACTTGGTGGGCAGCGACACGAATAGTTCGGGGCAGATCTATATAAAGGATACGTCGACGGGAATCACGACGCTCGTCAGTACAAATAGCGCCGGCGGCGTAGCTAATGGTCGCTCGTATCAACCTTCTATTGCCGCGAATGGACGCTACGTGGCATTCGGAAGCTTTGCTACAAATCTTCTAAGCAGGTTTGACTCGGGTACTAACATCTTCTTGAAGGATATTGTGACCGGAACCACGACTCTCGTTAGCGCCGATAGTACGGGAAGAGCAGAGGGCGCGGAGTCGTATTCCTCATCGGTTTCTGCCGATGGACGCTTTGTGGTGCTTGGGAGCGATGCTACACTTCGCGGTACCAATGATACAAATGATGCGCAAGACATATATGTGAAGGATACAGTGACGGGTGCGGCGACTCTGATTAGTACCAACAGTACAGGGCGACAAGGAAATGGAAACTCGTTATTCTCGGTTATTTCCGCGGATGGTCGCTTTATAGTATTTCGGAGCGCTGCAACAAACCTGGTGCCCAATGACACGAATAATGCACTAGACGTTTTTCGTGTTTCGAATCCGTTTCTTTCCAGTGCCAGCTTGAATGCCAGCCTAACCGCCGGCAAGTTGTTTTTGGCCGATGCCGCAGGAATTTCGAATCAGATCACGATCATGCGATCGGGCGAAAACCTCGTAATAAAAGATTACGTTGCAAAGTTTCTCTCGGTCCCTTCAGAAGGTTCGGTATCGAGTAATTCCCAAACTCTAACAATTCCGTTGTCGCTAATCGCAAACGGAGTCGATATCGACACTAGCTATGGTAGCGATTCGGTCATCATCGACACGACCAATTTGGTTGATACGATCTTGGCGCAAGATTTTAACGTAAATCTCGGCATGGGAAATGACTCTCTCACGCTCATGAACGCTCAAGCAGACAACATTTGGCGGATCGATGGCGCGCAGTCGGGGCAGGTTCGGGTGATGACGCTGGGGAAGATCAATTTCCAGGGTCTCGAAATCGCCGCAGGGGGAACCGGGAACGATGTGTACCAGCTGGCAAATCCTAATGCAAATGGCGTTGCGTGGCTGAATATGGCTGGTGGAAGTGGAACCGATTCCCTGGAAGTGGTTCGCGATGCCGATTTCACGCTTTCCGGTTCGAAACTTAGCATCGGCGGAGCAGCTCTCGCTCAAACGTTCAAGCTTTGGAACATCGCAGCCGCTACGCTCACCGGCGGCGCGGGGAACAATTTTATCAACGCCAAAGATTTCAGCGGTCCCGTGCGGCTCAATGGTGGCGATGGAAACGATGTGCTGTGGGGCGGTGCCGGCAACGACATTCTCAACGGCGGACTCGGCAACGATTGGCTCAGCGGCAACGGCGGCGATGATACGCTGCTGGGTTGGAACGGACGCGATGTTCTCGTCGGCGGCGCCGGCGCAGATAAACTCAACGGTGGTGGCAACGCTGGCCCCGATACCGGCGATGACTTGCTCATTGGCGGGACGACGCTCTACGACACCGATAAAACGGCCATCGATTTCATTCTCACGGGCTGGGCGAATCCGTATATCTATACGGGCCACGTCGCTCAATTCACGACGACTGGCGTCGGCCCGCAGCATAAGTACAAGCTCAACTCCCTCACCGTCCTTGACGACAATGCCAGCGACATTCTTATTGGCGGCACGGGTAACGATTGGTTCTTTGCTGGAACCAGCGGAACGAATAAGGATACACACGATGCGAGCGGGATGGAGCAGGTCGTCCACGTTTAAGGTTAACGATGATGGATAACATTTCATTTTCCATGAATCGCCGCCACTTCTTCCGCAACACCAGCAGTGCGCTGGTCGCAGGTTCGTTCCCGCGCTGGTCGGCAGCGGCTTCACCGGTCTCCACCAAGAGCCATGTGCTCGACGCCGAGTGGCCCAAACTCACACCCGACTCTTATCCCGATCGCTGCCAGATCGCGGGAGTGGCGATTGGAAAAGACGGCAACATCCTGGCACTCAATCGTGGCGAGAATCACTGGGATCCTAAGGCCGGATTCAAGCGAACACCGATTCACAAGCCCGCCGTGCTGGTCATCGATCCCAAGTCGGGCGGCCTGGTCGGCTCCTGGGGCTCGGACCTGTTCATGATGCCGCATCAGATCAGTGTCGATGCCGCCGGGAATGTATGGATCGTTGATTGCGGTTTGAACACGGTTTTCAAGTTCGATGCCATGGGAGCGAAACTGCTGGAACTGGGTGGACCCGAAATCGGTTTCATGATGCCGACCGATGTCACAAGCTTGAGCGACGGCGGCTTCGTGGTTTCCGACGGCTACCAGAACACGCGCGTCGTGAAGTTTGACAGCGCGGGGAAGTTGGTGGCCGCCTGGGGCACCAAGGGCCGGGGGCAGCTGCAGTTCAACACGCCGCACAGCATTGCCTGCGACGACAACGACTTGCTTTACGTGGCCGACCGTGAAAACCATCGCGTACAAGTGCTGAACGCCAAAGGCAAAGTGCAAGCCATCTGGACGAATGTGGAGCGGCCGCTGACCATCCGCCATGCGGCCGACTCGTTGTTCGTTCTTTCGAACCTGGAAGCGGCGAAGGGCATTGTGCGGCAGTTCAACAAGCAGGGCAAAGTTCTCGCCTCCTTTCCTACCAAGCCCGCGGGAACGACCGAGGACTTTGAGTGGCCGCATGGACTCGCCGTCAGCGCAGATGGCTCGCAAGTGTACGTCGGCTTCACGCTCACCGGCCGCCGCGTGCAGCGGTACCAACGGTCATAGGAGTGAACGGCGGAGAGATGCTGATTGGATCTTCCATAAGAACAAATTAGGCCAAGCTGCCAACAGAACCACTCCCATACGCTGGGCAAGCGCCACACTATCATGCTCCGCGCCGGGCCTAATGAATCCATGTAAACTCCCGCCTCTTATTGCCAGACGCACGGAAGAAAACACGGTGGAAATTCTCGCTCCGAATCTAGTGAGTGTAAGTATGCTCGCGTCGTCCCTGGTGCACTACATGGATTCCCTTGCATTCACCGTCAAAGTCCGTGGGAGCTGACTATTATGCATCCGAAGCCGGTCAGCGATCATCGAGCCGGTTTGATTCCAACGGATAGCGTGGCCATCCTCAAATGTGACGAAGCGTTTCATATGGCTCAATTCACGCGAATAAGACCATGCGTGTCGAATGGAGCATTCCGGGACATGCTCACGCCAACACAACTTTGGCGCATTGATCGCGGAGAGCGACCGTATGCTCGTAGGCAAGCCACCACGTCAAAGCGTGACGTGGCGGCAAATCCAGATCAACAATGGGCCAGTCGTCTAATTTGGGACCGTCTGACCGTCGGTCGGCTTGGCACGATCCAGCGTTGCCAGGGCCTGTTCCGTAAACCGATCCGCAAGTTGCTTTAGTTCGCAACCATTCTGATCGGCCAGTCGGAAGCCCGTCTTCTCTGCCAACAGCAGGCCCAGCAGCGTACCCACGACACCCGTCGTGGCCTCGCCATGGCCGGCACCATCGCCGCTGATGAACACTTGCTCCGGAACGAGTGGTTGGGTGCTCTTGGCCAATCCATCGGCCATTTCCGCTAGGGCATAGAGCCGCGGATCGCCGTACGAATTTACCTTCCGCTGTAAGACGGCCGCTTCGGCGATACCCGCCTGCAAAATGCGTTGTCCTTCCCCCTGGCCGATAAGCTGTGCCTGCTTGCTGTTGGCCTCGGCCAGTACGAGCGTTTGCTCCGCCTGACGGCGAGCTTGCTGGAGTTGTGCATCGGCCATCACGACCGCCTTCTCGGCTTGCTTACGTGCTCGCGCCAAATCGGCTTCCCCTTCGCTCTCGGCAATCTGGGCTTTCACGCGGGCGTTGGTCAGATGCTGCTGCATGTCGGCCTGCGTCTGCACTTCATTAAGCGTCCGCAACTTCTCGGTAGCCGCCTTTTGGCGTTCGTAGGTCTCCAACTGCTCGATGGAAAGCTGCCGCAAGCGGAGCTGTTCCAATAATGATTCGATCTTCTTGTCCCCTTCGGCCGGATTGGGCTTGCCGATCAGCACATCCACGCACTCAATATCGAAGTCGTGGAAGCGCCGGCGCAGCTCTTGGCGGGCCTCTTGCTGAATTTCGTCACGCTCGTGCAATAGTTGCAGCATGGTCTTCTTATGGGCGATGTCGCGGAAAAACGCCGAGAGCAACGGGTCGATCGTCTGCGTAATTAGCTTCTTCACGTCGCCAAAGCGTTGAATCACGTTCGGAGCGCGTTGATAGTCGATATGCACGACGACCGACAGGGGCAAACTCGGCTCGTAGGCATCGCGGGTGACCAGGTCAATGGAGCGGAGGCTCTCATCATAGCGATGCGTTTCGCTCTTGCCCGTGATCCAGTGCAGCACGAAGTTGGTGGTTGGCACCATCACGATGGCACCGGCATAGGTGTTGAACGCATACTTGCCCGGTCCCAGGGGACGTTCCCACACGCCGCGTTCACCTTCGGCCACACGTTCGCCATGGCGGAAGGCCTCGCCGGAGAGATCGCGTCCCGTGCGGCCATAGTAACTGACCACCACGCCCACGTAGCCAATCGGCACGACGGTTTTGGGAATAAGCTCGATGGTGGCGAACCAGCGGTTAATGAAGTATGTGCCATCGGTAAGAGGGACGTACTGTCGGCCACGGCGACCGCCGCCGTCGAGGAACGCCTGGGGATCCTGAAAGTTGTTATGGTAATGCGCCAGTCCCGGCTCCGCTCCCACCACCGGCGCGATGATTTCGCCCGGCGCCAGGGAAGGACCGTCGTGCACGGTCACAATGCCAATGCTATCGACCGGTTCATGCTGCTCGACATGCAATGAATCCTGCGCTGGCATGGGCCGTCCCACGACGATCGGATCATAGCCGCCGGTTGCGGCCAGTTCTTTTTGCCAGTTTGCAATCGCGTGTTTCTCCTGCCCGGTCAGGGTGTGCATGAGCGCGAAAACGGCATTTTCCGTAATCACCACGAACAGCGCCGGATTAAGCGCATAGACGCCTTCGCGCATGATCGCCAGTTGCCGTCCGCGCTGCCCGAGGCGTTCGGCTTTGTCGTCACCTTCCAGAAAGGCTCGCGCGTCCTGAAAGTGATTGCACGGGACGACGCTCCCCAGCGTTTGGCCTGCGGTGAGCGGTCGACCATCGCGAGCGTACACATAGCCGATCTTGCCTTGAGGGATGGTCACCAGCGGAGTCGTGTGGATTCGGTACTGCCAACGCCAAAATCCCCAGTGCAGACCACCGCGAAGCAGGTCGGCTTGAAAACCGGCCTCTCCTTGCAGTGCTAAGATCCCGCCGGCGGGCACCGAACCTGCACCCGACCACAGTTTCTCCACCACGCCGACCCGATCATTGGGGATGAATCGCATCGTCAGCCAAACAAACAAGAACAGTCCGAACACCACCGCGGCGCCGATTGCGACGGTCGCCATCAACCAGGCGGACCAACCTCCAAGAATTCCCACCAGTGACAGAAGAAACATTTTGCCCTCCTGCTGGGCAAAGTTGCCAGCGCGCCAAAGCAAGCGCGCAAGCAAATCGCGCAGCGAATCAAAACTTCGGGGGCCTAATACGTCCCAGCAGGGACGAGAAGAGCGCCCTTTCAATTGTGGACCGGAGATACACTTCCGGCCCGGCCGACGAGGTTAGCTGACGGGCTACGGCTTGAAAGTACCGTGGTCTGACTCGATCAGACCTGCGCCCCAGGATCGTGCCGGTTCCAAGAACACGGCTCAATCCGATTGGTTCCCCCGCTCCTGCGCCACTTGCGCAAGACTAGGCTGCATGAGCACCATTATACCATCGCGACTTCCCGTTGAAAGAACGGCTCGAAACTCCAAAGCCGAAAAGTGTCGTAACTGCTGTGCGCGACGATTCTTGCGTCCGTCGAAGCACAAGCGGTGTGGAAAACGATAGGGAGTCCTGAGATCGGGAACACTTGAAAGGCGGTAAATTAAGAAACGGATTAGGACGCTTTCGATGTTCCGTAGGCTACAACGTCCACGTCATGGCAAGTGCATGATGCCATTGATTGCACGCGTTCTCGGAAGTGGGGTAACATGACTGTGAATTGAATACCTATTCCCCTTTTCCACGTATAGGGAATTGCTGTGGTTGCCACTCGCATTCAGTATCTTTCGACTTCTGCATGTACGCTATGTTGCCTGGTGTACTGGGCGATTCCCATTTCCGCTTCCGCCGACGATGTTAAGAAGCAGCCGCTGGAATGCAACGTCGAGGCTGAAATCGCTGCTGCGGATCAACCCTTTCACGCCGAGTTGCTGAAGGAACTGTGGAAGTCCGTCGCTCCGGTTCGTCTCGAAAGCGGGCTGGCCTTTTCGCACGATGGTTCACGGATCGTCGCCTGTTTACCGCAAGCCGGGTATGTCGTGTTTGACGGATTGACGGGAAAAGTGCTGCGGCGTCACGAACAACCGTTGGCAGCTCCAATCTCGACGGTTGCCATTTCTTACGACGGCAAACACGCAGCGTTCGGTCTGGAGAATAAAACGCTCGTGGTTTTCGATTTGGACGCTACGAGCATGACGTTTTCAATCGACGCGGCGATTATCACTACGTGATGACCGAACACTTGCAACCAGAACTCAAACAACAGCGGCTCAAGGAGAAATCGTCGACATCCGAGTAAGAACTCATACCTTTTGCAGTAGTTGGGGCGGCGCTATCCCGCCAGGAAATGACAATCGCAATACCGCTCTTCAGGCAGTTTACGTCCTTACTACCCCGAACTGAATGATGGATGAATATCCGAGGAAAATTGATGGCATAATTTATTAGAGGCTTACTTTGGATATGCCTTGATTGATTCTCGCATAGTAGCGGGGTATAACGTCAGGAGTAAAATCCGTTGGCTACCTGACTCTCAATTCGCGGGAATCGCTGCTATGTCGTCCGAATCTGCGGTCGCGGAACGCTTGGATCTATTCGCCTCGCGCGTGCGAACGATCCGGCAAAGTTTGCATCAGGTGGTGGTCGGACAGGAAGCGACCATCGATCAACTCCTTACGTGCGCACTGGCGGGCTCCCATGCCTTGCTTGTGGGCGTGCCTGGCCTGGCGAAAACGCTGATTGTGAAAGCCCTGGCCGCCGCGTTCGACTGGAAGTTCGCCCGCATTCAATTCACCCCTGATCTTATGCCGGCCGACATCACGGGCTACGAGTTACTCGGCCGTGCCGACGACGGGGCCTCGCATATGGTGTTTCGTCGCGGTCCTGTGTTCGCCAATCTGGTGCTGGCCGATGAGATCAACCGCGCCGCTCCTAAAACGCAGTCGGCCCTGCTCGAAGCTATGGCCGAACAGCATGTTACCGTCGGCGGGCAAACCTATCCGCTGGCCGAGCCGTTCCTCGTGGTGGCCACGCAGAACCCCATCGAGCAGGAAGGCACATATCCTCTGCCCGAAGCCCAACTCGATCGCTTCATGATGGAGATTCATGTGGAATATCCTTCTCCCCAGCAGGAAGAGGAAATCGTGATGAAAACCACTGCCGGTCGCACTCCGCTTCCCGCGCCGGCACTGGACCGCGACACCTTTCTGCAATTGCGCGAGTTGGTGTACGCGGTGCCGCTGCCCCCTCATGTGGCAGCCTATGGAGTGAAGCTCTGCGGGGCGAGTCGGCCTGGCGACTCTCGGGCTACGAAGTTGGCAAAGGATTACGTTGCCTGGGGTGCAGGTCCGCGCGGATCGCAGAATCTGGCGCTGGCTGCGAAGGCCCGGGCGCTCCTGCATGGCCGCACGGCACCGACGGTGGAAGATGTTCGCGCCGTCGCCACGCCGATCTTGCGGCATCGCTTGATTGTGAATCATCGGGCCGTGGGAGACGCGATTACTTCTGAAGCCATTGTGAGCCAACTGCTGAAGGATGTGTCCGCATGACGCTGCAATCCGCCAGTCGCTTTCTCGACCTGCGGGCCCTGGCCGCGCTCGCCCATTTGCGGTTCAGCACCCGCCAGCGGACTGAAGGCCAGTTCGGCGGACGGCATGCTTCGCGTCGCCAAGGGGGTGCGGGAGAGTTTGTCGACTTCCGCGAATACACCGGTGGCGAGGATTTGCGGCGGCTCGACTGGAAAGTCTTCGCCCGCACCGGCCGGGCGTTCGTGCGATTGCATCAAGATGAAACGAATCTCCGCACCACGCTCGCCCTCGATGTAAGCGGCTCCATGGGGTACGGACGAAAGCTAGGCACCAAGCTGGAATATGCTCAATATCTCACCACGGCTCTCAGCCATATTATCAACAGCTCGCAAGACCAAGTGGGCCTGGCGATTTTGGGAGATTCGCTCCGCGATTGCATTCCGCCGGGGAGCAAGCCCGATCACGTTGCCCGCATTTACGAGGCGATCGAACGCAGCGAGCCGCGGCCGGCAACGCGAATGGCGGCGGCGCTGCGGGAACTGTTCGCGCAATCCCTACGCCGCGGCGTGCTGGTGTTGCTCTCCGATTTTCTTATGGAAGATGTCGTCGATGTCTTCGCCGCGCTGCGATTATTCCGGCACCGGGGCTGGGAAGTAATCGTATTGCACCTCGTGCATCCCGAAGAAGAACGCTTGCCGGCGGCCCTCGCGCTGCGCTTCCTCGATATGGAGGGGACGGGCGAAATCGATTGTTCTCCGGCGGAGATTCAGGCCGATTACGAAGCCCGCTTCCGAGCCCATTTGGTCGAGGTTCGTCAACTCGCCTTAGCCTGTGGAACCGATTACCGCCTGGTTTCCATCGCTGTTCCCTACGCGCAAACGCTGCAGGGCTTCCTCGTGGAAAGGGCCGGCTGATGTTCATGCATGCGTGGGCCATTGGGATTACCGCCGCGGCCGTCGGCCTGCCGGTGCTGATTCATTGGCTCACGCAACCGCGTCCCACCCGTGTGCCACTTTCCACGTGGCGGTTCGTTCGAGAGGTGATCGAGCAACGCCGAACGCGGAGCCGACTGCGGGACTGGTTGATTCTCGCTTTGCGGATGGCGGCGATCGTGCTCATTTGTCTCGCCATGGCCCGGCCGCGAAATTCCTCGCAACCGTTGGTCGCCCGCGATGACGCGGGCGATACGTTGCGCGTGGTCGTGCTCGATGCCAGTCAAAGTCTGGGAGCGGTGGTCGAAGGCGCCGAATTGTTTCAACGGGCTCGGACCGTCGCGCTGGATTATCTGCGCTATCGCCCCGGCCTGCGGGCGAATTTGATCGTCGCCGGCGAGCGGCCACGGGGCGTGTTCAAAGCTCCCTCCCAAAACTTCGAAGCGCTTCGCGACGCTCTCGATCACTCCACGATTTTGCCGGAGCGGCTCGACATCCAACGCGCGATCGCCTCTGCCGGAGAAATGCTTACGCCTGGTTCGGCAGACGACAAGCAACGCCGCGAGTTGGTGATCGTGAGCGATTTTCAACGCGGCAACTGGACGAGGGCCGATTTCACGTCGCTGCCCGCGGAGACCGCTCTGCACTTGGAGTCGGTCGCAGTGAACGAGAAGACCGACAATCTCGCGGTAATCGGCGTGAAGGTGGCGGGCCGAACCACCACTTCCCGCACGTCGCAACTGGCCGTGGAAATCGGCAATTATTCGGCGGCCGCGCACAAGGTGGAGGCGGAAGCAACGTGGAACGGCGGAGCGATCCATTTCGAAGGCGTTTGTCCCGCCGGACGCCGCACCACGCTCACGCAGGACATTCGCTTCGACCACCCTGGCTGGCACTTCGGCGAAGTTAAGCTGGTAGGCGTGACCGACGCGCTGCTCGACGACAACCGCCGTCCCTTCGCCGTGGAAGTCGGCGACACGCCGGTGTATTCGCTGGTCACGCGGGAACCGGCGAATCGCCGTCCCTCGGCGAGCCATTTTTTGGAGTGTGCCTTGGCGCCCGATGCCACACGGAAGCAAACTTCCGCGGCTCGCGTGGTGCGGTGTGATCCTGCGGCGTTGGAGCGACAGGATCTGACCAGCAGCGACCTGATCGTGGTCGATCATCCCGGCACGCTTACGCCGGAGGCATTGTCGCTTCTGGGGAGTCTGTTGCGGCGTGGACGGCCCATTTTGTACTGCGCGGCGGACGCGGTCGATGCCATCAATCTGCGTCTACTCGCCACAAACGCGGGAAATAGCCTGGCCTTGCCTGTGGAGTTCGCGCCGCTCCCGGCGGGACAGCCGCGCAACGAAGCGTTTGTAGTCACGTTACGGAACAATCTCGCTCCGTTTCAAGTGCTGGGAGATGCCGCTCTCGCCGCGCTGCGGCCCGTGAAATTCGCCGGCGGATTGAGCACGCGACGGGTGCCGGGTGGCTTGGAGGAAGATTTGCTCGCCACGTACAACGATGGCGCGGCATGCCTGGTGATGACCTCGTCGGACGCGGGCACGCTGGCCGTGTGGAATGCCGACCTCGGCCGCTCCGCACTGCCTCGCACCGAATTGTTCGTGCCGCTCCTCGATGACCTCGTGAGCCGGTTGCTGGAACGCGGCACGGGGGGCGCGAGTGCCGTGTGCGGCCGCCCCGTGGTGGTCCGCTTTCGCGATTCAGGCAAAAGCAGCGAACTAAACATTTTAAGTCCCGAAGGTCAGATCGCCACTCCTGCCGACAACGACACGCTGCGCGGTCAAGTCTCTGACGACGGCGCTGGCGCCGTGTGGCAATCGCCCGGCTTCTCTCGGCCAGGCGTGTATCGTTTGGAACGGGCGAGTAAAACGGTGTATGCGCTCCCCGTGGGTATCGATGAAGAGGAAAGCCAACTGGAGAGCCTGTCTGCCGAAGTTCTCACGGAACGCTTGGGAGCGGGACGAAACGTGTCGTTTCATTCCATTACGCATCCGGAGGAAACGCGAGATACCATGTGGGTCTGGTTGGCGATCGGCTGCGTGTTGTGCTTAGGTGCGGAATTGTGTTCTTTAATGGCATTTCGGAGTTAAGAAAGTCGTACGAATCTATATGTCGATCACGTTCGACCCCCTGATCCCCCTCGCCTTGTGGCTACCGTTGAGCCTCGTGCTCGTCGCGCTGTTGATCGCGTACGCGCGGGCCGGCCGCCAACGCGTGTCGGGCTGGCGCGGCGGGGGAATGCTCGCGCTCATGGCCACGGCAGCTGCGCTGCCCCTCGTGGTGCTGCTGAACCCGGTGTGGGTGGAAATCTTGCCTCCTCCGGCGGGTAAGCCGTTGCTTACCGTGTTGATCGACGAATCCGCCAGCATGGCCACCGCTGATGTTGAGGCCAAGACGCGCTTCGCGCGCGCCGCCGAAATCGCCGAACATGCCGCGCGGAGTTTGGGCGACCGTTACGACGTTCGCCTGCGGACGTTCTCTGATCACTGGTCGGCCGCAATCCCGGAGGAATTGAAATCGCGCGCGGGTGCGACGGGGGAAACGACCGATCTCACGGCTGCCATCTCCGAAGCATTCGAAGATCATCCTGGCGGACATGCCTTGCTTCTCCTCTCCGACGGCGGCCACAACGCGGGAGGCTTGTCGCAGTTGCGCGATGCGCTCGATCAGGCGAAGGCGCTCGCCACCCCGATTTTTACCCGCACCTTGGGAACCAACACCGTCGTCGATGACATCGAACTTCGCGTGAACATGCCGCAGGAACTGGCGTTCATCCATCAGGAAACGGCTGTTGCCGTTTCGTTGCGGCAACGCGGCCAACTTACCGATCGCGTGAACGTGGCGTTGTACCTCGACGATCGGGAAGTCAGCCGCCAGGAGGTTCGCCTCCCGCCCAACACCACGAGCGAGGCCACGTTTTCGATTCGGCAAGATGAACCGGGCCTCTATCGCTATGAAATCCGCACGGAACCACGCGCTGGCGAAACCACGCCGTCGAACAATTCGGCCACGCTTGTGCTTCGCGTGGTAGATGAACCGGTCCGCGTGTTGCTGCTCGAAGGGAAGCCGTACTGGGACGCTAAGTTTCTGATGCGCACGCTCGCCGCCGATGAATCGGTGCGGCTCGAAAGCCTGGTCCGCATGAAGGAGAATCGCTATTTGCGGCGGACCGTTTCCCACGTCGCGAAAGCCGCCGTAGGAACGCCGCAGGAGCCGTCGAAGACAGCGGCGCCGTCCCCAATTGCAGCGGAAGCGACGACCCAGCAGACCGATGATTTCGTGATCGAATCCGATGCCGGCGGTATTCTGGCCGATCCGGCGCGGCTCGCTCAATATCAAGTGGTTGTACTCGGTCGAAATGCGGAAGTGTTTTTTACCGACGAAGTAGTCGCTCGCCTGCGGAAATGGCTCCTGGAGGAGAACGGGGCTCTCGTTTGCTTTCGCGGCGCGCCGGCGGCCCATCTTACCCGCCGCTTCGACGATCTGATTCCTATCCGCTGGACGCAATCACGCGATCAACGCTTTCGCGTGCAGGTGACGGAATCGGGCCAGTCGTTACCCTGGCTCTCTCGCGGAGACGCGAGCGATTCGCTCGGGGCGTTGCCATCGCTTGCCAGTTCCGAACGGGCTGACCAGCCGAAGCCGTTGGCCGTGGTGCTGGCGCGGGCTGCAGGAGAGGGAGGTACGCACGATCCCGTGATCTCCTATCAGCCGGTGGGTGGCGGAAAGGTAGTGGTAGTTGAAGGAGCCGGCATGTGGCGTTGGGCGTTCCTGCCGCCGGAGCACCAGGCACACGATCAAACCTACCGCGTCTTGTGGCGGAGCCTAGTTCGCTGGCTGGTGTCGCAAGCGGAGTTGTTGCCCTCGCAGAACTTGTCGCTCCGCGCCGACCGCGTCACGTTCGATAGCCGCGAATCGGCCACGGCCACGCTCATTCGCCGCGACACCAACAATACATCGCCGCCGACCATCGAGTTACATTCCAGCCAGCCAGAGAAGTCGCAATCGTTCACCGCGGCGCCGGAGGGAGATGTGCCGGGACAATTCCGTGTTTCGTTCGGCAAGCTGCCGGAAGGACGCTACGAAGCCGGCGTCGCGGGGGCGGAGAAAGAGTCAGGCGGCACGACGGTGTTCGATGTCCGCTCTGCCGCCACGGAACGACTGGATGTTGCCGCCCGGCCCGAGGTGATGCAGTTGATCGCCGAGACGAGTGGCGGCGCGGTGTTGGAGGGCGATGATCCGCGGCAACTGCGCGAGCGGATCGACCGTTATTTGCACGCGGCCACGCCAGCCCGCGTGTTGCGCACCTCCGCCTGGGATCGCTGGTGGGTGCTGTTGGGAATCCTAGCCCTCTGGACCGGCTCGTGGAGCTTGCGGCGTTCCAGCGGTTTGATCTGATACGCATGATAAGGTGGTAGTTACTATGTCGCCATTGAACGGACCCTTCCAACGGGCGCGGCAGCGATTGATCGCCGTGGAATTCCCCGCGCATGCCCTGTGGGCGGCGCTGGGCGCGGCCTTAGTTCTGTCGGCGGGCATGTGGCTCGATTTATTGTGGGAACTCTCACCCGCTGCGCGCATGGCGTCGGATGTTTCGGCCCTGCTCGCCGCCGGGGGCGTTGTCGGCTGGCTCGCCCTCCGCACCTGGCAGCGGGGTCGCGAGGCCCTGCTCGCGCGTTTGCTCGATTCCGCCGGCGGCACGGGAGGCGTCATCCTCAGCGGTTGGGAATTGGCCGCTCCGACGCAATCGGGTTCGCAGTCCCCTCTCACCGAGCGTCTCGCGGAGCTCGCCGTGGAACGGGCAGGGAAGGTCGCAGCCCAAATTCCCTTGCAATCCGCGATTCCCGGCACTCCTTTGCGGCGCGCGCTCGCCGCTACGGCGGCGGCAATCGCCTTGATCCTCATTGTGTGCCTGGTCGCGCCTGCGTTGGTTGCCACGCAAGTCGCTCGCTTCGCCAACCCGAACGGCAACGTGCCTCCGTATTCGAGTTTGTCTTTCGAGGTGACGCCCGCCGATACCGAACTCGTGTACGGCCAGGACTTGGACATTCACGCCCATATCGTCGGCAAGCCCAGCGAGCGCGTGGAGTTGGTGGTATCGAGCGAGGGGAAAGAATCGCTGCTGCCGATGTTCGAGCAAGCCGAAGGAGCCTGGCGGACGACCTTGTCGCGCGTCACGCAGCCGACTGCCTACCGCGTGCGCAGCGGGCGGTCGAGGACGCGCGATTATCATATTACATTGCTCACCGTCCCGCGTCTGGAAGAGGTGAAATTCAAAATCATGCCGCCCGCCTACACCCGAAACGCCGTGTACGAAGGACCGCTGCCGCAGCAGGGCCTTGTCGGTTTGGCCGGCACTCGGGTGGAAATCGTCGCCCGCAGCAACCGTCCGTTGAAAGCGGGGTCGTGCAAGTTGTTGGGCGAACGGGAGACGTCCAGTATCGAGCTTCAGCCGGCGGCGAAGGATGCCGAAGAAGTCCGCGGCGAATTTGTCTTGAACGCTCCCGGCCGCTTCGAGTTGCGAGTGCAGGATGTACAAGGACAAACGTCGCAGGAAACCATTACGGGTTCCATTATCGTGCTCGACGATCAGCGTCCCCTGGTGCGGATCCTTTCGCCTCCCGCCATGTCGCTGGCCACGCCCAACGCGAAATTGCCGGTCGTCATGGCGGCGGAAGATGATTTCGGCGTGGCGCGGTTGCAACTCTATCGCAGCCTGAACGACTCGCGTTCTTCGCCGGCGCAGCTTCCCGTTCAATCCCCACCGCCACGTCGGCTGCAAACGCAACAAATCCTGCCCATGGCGTCGTACGGCCTGTATCCCGGCGATGAGATCAAGCTCTTCGCCCGCGTCGAGGACAATGATCCGGCGAGTTCGAAGGGCTCGGAGTGCCCGGTGATTGTGGTCCGCATCATCTCGCAGGTGGAATTCGAACGCATGCTTCGAACGCGGGAAGGGTTGGAAGTGCTCATGTCGAAGTACCAGCAAGCCCAGCGGCGGATGGAGGCATTGGCGGAGAAGCTGGAAGAGATGGGTAAAGCATTGGAAAAGCATTCCGCTGACGAACCGCTCTCGGCCGATCAACGCCAGGCCCTGCAAAACTTGGCCGACGAAATCGAGGCCCAGGAGGCGGAAGTGCTTGCGGCTCAGAAGCATCTTCTCCCCTTCGATCTCGATCCGAAGCTCTCCGAGCATCTGGAAAAGCTGGCGAAGACAATGCACGAATCGGCTCAGGAGGCTCGCGAATTGGCGAAGAACGAACCGCAACTCAATCGCGATGCGTTGGAAGCGCTGCGACGTCTGGCCGACAAACTCTCGCAAGGGAAAAAAAACTTCGAGGCGGCCGCAACGAAGCCGCTTGCGCATCTCGCGAAAGTGTTCCCATTGCTGGCGGATCAGGCCCGCTTCGAAGCGCTCGTGCAAAAACAGAAAGACCTCGCCCAACGAGCCTCTTCGTTGAAGGACCAGGAACTCGTGGCCGACCCGGCCGCGAAGGCCCGCATGCGGGATTGGGAGGAAGAGCAACATGCTCTTCGCGAAGAACTCGATCAATTGCTGAACGACATTGCCGATCATGTTACGCAGCTTCCGAACGACAAAGAATTCGCGCAGCTCCGCGAGTCGGCCGACATGTTTCGGGCGCTCGTCCGCGGCAGCGACGCTCTCACCGTGATGTTTGACGCCGAAACGGCCATCGGCGGCTTTCAGGGGACGCGCGGCCATGAAATGACGCAAGCCGCGGCGGAGTTGCTCATGAAGTTCATGTCGCAGTGCAAAGGGATCGGCGAGGCGGGGGAAGGCTGCTTGAAGTTCAATCCGTCGTTGTCTGAAAATCTCGGCAACACGATTCAGCAATTGCTCGGCGAAATGGGGCTCGGCTCGGGTGGCAGCGGTTTCAGCGTCCGCGGGAACGGCTTGGGACGCATGGGCCTATACGGGGATATGCCTGGCGGCATGAGCTCGGGGAAAATGGGGGGCGGGTTCGGCAAGGAAACGTCCCCAGGCGGAAGGCAATCCGGCTTCAGCCAACACACCACCGGCGATTCCGAAGTAGGTGATACAACGGCTGCCAGCGAATCGGTCGGCACGCAAGGAAGCACCATTCCGCCCCGGTATCGCAAACGCGTGAACGAATACTTTCAACGGATCAACGAGGAGGCTTCCCGCTGATCCAGCCTAGGGAGCGACATCATGCAAACACGTTATTACTTGCTATTATCGGTGCTCGCGGCGTGCGTCGCGTGGGGCATTGGGCAGGCCGAATCGCCAGACAAGAAGGTTGTTCCCGATCCCGCGCAGGTGGGCGGCGAATCGGAGAGCATTGTGCAGGTTGCCAACATCGTGTACGCCGGCGTGAAGAGCAGCCACTGCTTTTCCGATCACTTCCTGATTCAAGCCGAGCAGGAAACCGCGATTTCCACGAGCCGACGCTTCCACGCGGTGAAGCTGGCAAGCGAAGACATTTTCAATTATCCACTCCTCATTATGACCGGCGAAGGGGACTTCGAATTGCCGGAGTCGGAGCGTTCGGCGTTGCGGCAGTACCTGGAACGCGGTGGATTTCTGCTGGCCTCGGCGGGCTGCTCATCCAAAGAATGGGATCGAGCCTTCCGCCGTGAAATCGCCGCGATCTTTCCCGGCCGCTCGCTCGCGCCGCTGGAAATGAGCCATCCCGTCTTCCACACGGTCACCGATATCGCGGAACTAAAGGCCCGGCATGGCAAACCTCGGCCTCTCGCCGGCATGAGCGTGGAAAAGCGATTGTGCGTGGTCTATTCCCAGGACGGTCTGAACGATACTTCGCACACACAAGGCTGCTGCTGTTGCGGAGGAAATGAGATTGTCAACTGCGTGGAAGTGAATGTGAATATCCTCGCCTATGCCCTCACCTATTAACATGGTCGTCCGCTGCCTTACTGCCGCTATCGCCCTCGCGACCCTGGGCTGCGCCGCGTCAAGCGGTCCGGCGCCCCGCGTGGAGCCGCTCGTCGTGGTAGCGAGCGGCGATACGGCCGGCTGGCTGATCCCCTGCGGATGTGCCTCGAATCAATCGGGCGGATTGCTGCGGCGCGGCTCGCTGCTCGAGGATGCGGCACGAACTTCTCAGGTCCTCTATGTGGATGTCGGCGGCGCGCCGCGCGGAACTTCGGCTTATGATCGATCCAAGTTCGAAGCGATCCTCGACGGAGAATTGGCCATGGGAGTCGCCGCCCATAATCTCGGCGGTCCCGAACTCGCGTTGGGGATCGATTATCTGCTCGAGTTGGGCCAGCGCAAGCAGGTACCGTGGGTCTCATGTAATCTGCGAGATACTGCTTCAGGCCAAGCAGTCGTTGAACCATTGCTTCTGCTCTCGCGATACGGACGACGCCTCGCTGTGACCGGCGTGGTCTCGGAGAAATTCGTTCCTGGCGGCGACAGCCCGTCTCGCGTGCAAATCGAGCCGCCACGGGAAGCGATCCTAGCGACGATCGCGAAGGCTCGCGGCAAGTTCGATGCCCTCGTCGTACTGGCCTATCTCGACGAGCCGGAACTGGAGCGTCTCGCCGCGGATTTGCCCGAGGCCGATGTGATGATCGGCGGACCAACAGGCCAAAGCCTCGCGCCGCGGCTCGTGGGACCGGCGCTGCTTGTCTCCGCGACCAACAAGGGAAAGTTCATCGCGAAACTCAAGCCACCGGGGCGATCATCCGAGCGTTGGACCGGGGAAGTCGTGGAGCTCACTAGTCGCTGGCAGGATCATCCTCAGCAAACGGCCCTCTTGCGGAAGTTTTACTCGCGGCTTGAAGAACTCGATCTGCCAGCGAGCGAAACGTCGTTTGCCACGCCTGCGATCGCATCTCCCGAGTATCAACTTGCCGGAACCAAACGCTGCGGGGAATGCCATACCCAGGCGCTGCGTCAATGGGAAGTTTCGCCGCACGCGCATGCGTGGAAAGCGTTGACCGCCACGCGGGCCAACGTCGATTCCGATTGCCAGCATTGCCACACCACTGGCTTTGGTCTACCGGGTGGTTTCGTCTCGCGTAAGCGAACGCCGCAGCATACCAACGTGGGTTGCGAAAGTTGCCATGGACCAGCGTCGTCCCATGCCCGCGATCCATCCCACCGTACGCCGTTCGCCGGCCAGGCTGCCACACAATGCCTGCTATGCCACGACCCGGAAAATAGCCCGCAATTCGACTACGAAGCGTACTGGAAGCAAATCGCGCATGGGAGGGAATCATGAGGACAGCATGCTATCTCGCGTTGACATTGCTGGCGATCGCAACGGGCACTGCGTCCGCCGCGGAGCCTGCCGCGTTGCTGTGGTCGAACTCGCTGAAGAATTCCCAGAAAGCTTCGCTGGCGACGCGCCGCCCGGTGCTGGTGCGATTCACCGGCGACAGTTGTCCGTGGTGTCTCAAGCTCGATGTGGAGTTGAAGGCGCCGGCGGTGCAAGCTGAGCTGGCCAAATGGACCCTGGTGGAACTCGATTACGAAGCTTCCTTTAGCGAGGCCCAGCGGCTGGGAGTGAGCGGCATTCCGGCACTCCGCACGCTGACGCCGCAGGGAAGGTTGACCGCCTCGCACGACGGCTTCCTGCCCGCGACGGAGTTGGCGGAATGGCTGTCGACCGAGTTCACCGCGTTGTCCCAGGCGCCGGACGAACTCCTGTTCGCCACGGCGGAGCCTTCGGCGCTGGAAACGCTCCGCATTGCCAGATTGTTCGCCGAGCGCGATCCGGCGATTCGCGAGGCGGCGATTAGGCGTTTGGCGCCGCATGCCAAGGCCACCGTGGCCCCGGTCGTTCAGCAGTTGCGCGAGGGGAATCTCGCGGCTCGCTTGTCGGCCCTCGATCTGCTGGCGGAATGGAAGGCCCCGCTGGAAAACATCGATCCTTGGCGTCCGGAAACGCTATCGCCCGAGCGGATCGCGGAGTTGGAGAAATGGGCCGTCGCGCTGTCGCCCGAAGCCGCCCCTCAAACGCGCACCACGCTCACCGCCGAGGAAAAGTCGCATGCGTTGTCGCAGTTGGAACGTCTGCTTCATGTGGAGCCCGCGCTGGTCATCGCCGAGCGGGAGCAATTGGCCCGCTACGGCCGTGCTCTGCTTCCGGAAGTTGTCGCGCGATTGAAGATAGCGGCCTCGGATGACGAACGCTCGCGTCTCATCGCGCTCCGTTATCGTCTCGTCGCGCCGGCAGAGATCGCGGTGCGGTGGCCCGGCGGCCTCGAACGCCTGGCTGATCCTTCTTATGACGTGCGGCACCGCGCGGCAACCGAATTGGTCCCGCTTGCCACGTTGGAATACGAACCGCTGCTGTTGGAGTTGTTCAGCGATCCCGACGGCTTCATCCGCGAAACGAGCCTGCGAGCGCTGAAGCAGGTGGGCGGCAAACGGGCGGCTTCGGCCCTCGTCAAACTGCTCGACGATCCCGATCCCAACGTGCGGGCGGCCGTGCTCAAGCAATTCGCGGAAGAGAAGTCGGGCGACCTGGTCGAGAAGATCGGCGAATACGTGAAGCGGGAAACCGATCCCGATCTGCTGGTGCATGCCCTGCGTTATTTTCAGGCCGTGGAATCGACCGACATTGCCGATTATGTAATGCCGCTCATCGCGCATCCCAGTTGGCAGGTACGGGCGGAAACCGCGAACGTCCTCACGAAGAAGTCGGACCATTCCCCTGACGGCGGCAACCGCCCTGCCGCGAAAACGTCGGTTCTCATCAAACTGCTCGACGATCCCGATTCTTTTGTCGTCGCCAAAGTTGTGGAAGGACTCGCCGACCAGCTCTCCGTCGAAATGATCGAGCCGCTGGTTCATGCGGTCGCGAAGCATCCGGAACTAGCCCCGTCGATAGCAAAAGCTTTGGGCGGCGCTCGCAATCTGGGACAACAGGCCGCGCCCCATCTGCGAAAATACACGCAACATGAACTGGCCAACGTGCGGGCCGCAGCGATTACGGGCCTATGTCGCGTCGATGCCGCACATATTGAAACGGAACTGCTGGCCGCCTTGAATGATTCTGATTCTCGCGTGCGAGTCGCTGGCGCCAGTGGTTGGCTGGAAATAATGGGCGAGCGGCGGCCGTCGCACGGATCCAGCGACCTCGGAATCCGTAGCGATGTATCGGAAGCGTCGCTCGTGGGTGATGTCGTGAAAGGCATTTTTTCCGTGTTCGGAGGCTCGAAAAAGAACAAGCCGGAAGGGAACGTAGACAATGAAAATCCCGACGAGGAGAAGAAAGAAATAGAAAAGCCGACGGATAATACCGAACCCGCCACCACGGATCGGCCAGGAGAATCCAAGGCCAGTGAAACCAAACATGAGCGTCTGGCCCAGAATCAAGGCCTATTGCTCGATGTCTGGTTGGCCGAACTCTATGCGGGCAAGCATCGCATGGACTGGTCGAGCAAACTGATCGAGCCGTTGGAACGCATGCAGGATGCTTCCGAACCGAAGGAGCGACTAGTGGCCGTATTGGCCTTGTTGCCCTTAGGAAAAGGGGAGAAGGTGGAGGAGATCGTCGTCGAGGCACTCCAGAGTGATTCCACCTTATTCACTCAGGCTGGCGACGCGTTTCGCTGGCTCGATTGGCCGCGCCGCAAATCGCTCATCGAGCGGCTTCTGAAAGCAGCGCCCACGGCGGAGGAACGTGCGGCCGTGATTGGCGGCTTTGCTCAAACCTGTGATTTCCGCAATGCCGAAGTCCTCTGGACCACGTTGAACGAACGAGAATCGATTTCTCATTTTGGCCAACTGGTGGAGCACGGGCTGAAAACGGCATATTTTGGCGAGCGTTACTGGGATTCCGAACAGATTACCAAACGCATGCGAGCACAGGCCCGTGATTCCATTTTGGCTCAGGCGGAGAGTGGACCTCCTCTGAAGCGACTGTTGGCATTGGTATTACTCCACAATTACTCGCCGGACGATGTCGCGGAAAAAATAAAATCCTTTCTAGCCGACGCTTCCGTTCCCGCGGACATCCAAGCTGATGCCTTTGCGATTGAGCTTCTCTCGCACCCCGTCGCGGAACAGAATAAGTTGGCGGTGGCGGCTCTCAAGGCGAACGACCTCGCTCGCAAACGCATCGCGCTGAAATTTCTCGCGGCGGGCGCTTCTTCATTGCGAGAGTTGAGCAGTGGCGAGTTTACGCTCGACCTTACTCTCACGGAAGGATTCGAGCCGTATAACTCGCCGATCGTACCCGCGGCGCCGCGCGGAGTGGAGATCGATTCGATTCGTCCTCTGTTGAACGACGGCGATCCCCAGGTTGCCGCGTATGCGGGTTATTTACTCACGCTGCTGGGCGAGTTCGATGCCATCAAGCCCCTGCTCGCCTATTGGAAAACGTCGCCTACCGGGGACGAACTCGATAAGTTGGTCTACCAGGCCATCGTCGCCACTAATGATCCGCAGTACATTCCTGAGTTGAAAACCATCGCCGACCGGATCGAGGATTACCGCGCGCGGCATTTCTATTGGACCGTTCGCAGCATGAGCGGCCCCGATATCCTGCAATTCCGCAAGCAACTTCGCGAAAAATTCGGCGAACACCTTAAGTGATGCCGCCGATGTTTGCCCACACGTATTGCCTTTGTCACCTCTTTCGTTCGTCAATTCGGAGATTTAGCATGATCACTCAGTTCGGTTGGAAGGTGCTTACTCTTGGTCTGCTCGCCGGCTTCATTCCCGCGACATCGTTCGCCCAGTTCGGCGGGTTCGGTCGCGAAGCCCGGCCCGGCATGGTGACGGGCGTGGGTACTGTCTCGATGAGACCGGAACCGGCCGAACTGCGGATGACGGTGCAACTCACGGAAAAAGCGGGCACGCTCAAGGAAGCCCTAGCCAAACTAAAAACGAGAAGCGATGCCGCCGCCGCGCAAATGGTGCAATTCGGCGCCGCCAAGAACGATGTGAAAGTGGCCGATCCCAGCATCGCCGAACTCTCGCGGCAACAACAGCAAATGGCCCGCATGGTGCGCATGCAGCGCAACCGCGGCGGACGGCCGACCCCACCTGCCACGACCCCGAAAACCGTGAGCGTGACATCCGCGATGACGGTTTCTTGGAAACTGAGCGGCAATTCTCGTTCCGCGCTGCTGCAACTATGCGACGACATCAAGACGAAGGTTGCCAAGGCCGACTTGGCGGGAATCAACGAGGCGAAAAAGCTCACGCCGGAAGAGGAGGAACTGGCGGAGGAGCAATCGATCAACCAGTTCGACGAAGGCGAAACGCCTGGCGAGCCGCGTTTCTTTTTTGTCGGCCACATTTCCGACGAAGTCCGGCAGAAGGCTCTAAAAGAAGCGTTTGACAAGGCGAAAGCCAGTGCCCAGCAACTCGCCTCAGCCGCGGGCATCGCGTTGGGCGAACTATCGTCGGTGAGCGGCAGCGCCACCACTGACAATGAGGGCCAACTTCGTCAATACTACCGCATGATGGGTGAACAGTCCGGCCCCATGTCTGAGCACGACAACGAAGTTGTGGCTCCTACGCCCGACGCGCTGCAAAGCGCGGTGCATGTGGAAGCGCTGTTCGCGATCAAGAAATAACGTCACATGGTTGGCAAGGACTTATGGACACAGCTAATGGCGGCTCTCTCCCGAGAGTTGCCATGGATGCTTTCTTCGTTCATTCGGGTAAAGGAATGGCAAAAGTGATCATCACTTGCTGAAATCAACTTTAGGCGCATCCTTGGCGGCGACTGTCGCTTCAAAATTGTCGAAAGACGAGAACAAAAATCAACCGATAGCGAATAATCTCGCTTGCTTTCCATTCCTTCTGAAACAACTCCTAGTAAATTTACCAAGGAGCCGTCCCGCCTCAATCATGGCCCTCGCCATGCAAGCCTTCATCGATCGTGGCAGCCATCGCGTCTTAGATCGTAGGCATTGGAACAGAATTTTTTCGCGGGATCCCGTTGGGCAGAGAGGTTCATCCCCACGCCTAATTCACGCAAGTTGTTCTGGCAGACATTGGTGCGACCGTTTTCCCGGTAAACAGCGATCGCCGGAATCAAGAATCCCGCGAGCACCGCAATCGTAATGAGCACCACCACGAGTTCCACCACGGTGTAGGCCGGGCGTTTCATAAGAAGCTTTCAACGGAGTGCTCGCAGCAGAAAGAAGCTTACCCCGCTATATGGGACTTCGCCTCCCATCGCCAGCGACTTTAAAGACGGGGATTCATAAGGAGGCAGGAGGCAAGAGAAGCACGTAGCGGATTGTAGTCAGGCCAAGGAACTGACCTAATAATCCGCCAATTGTTCCAGCAAGCGCTGCTTTCGCAAGGTGCAAAATGCTTAAATAAAGAATCCATGTAACCCCGGCGGTTGGCGAAATATCTTGAAGAATAGAGCAGGCTGCGTGGGGCAGAGGCTCGTTTTTCGCCAACCGCACGGAGAAATTACAATGAAGATTCTCGCTTTGGATCTCGGCAAGTTCAAGTCGGTCTCGTGTTGTTTCGACTCGGAACAACAAACTACCGAGTATTGGACCCTCAGCACCGACCGCGACTATATCGTTACGATTCTGCGTAAGTATCAGCCAGAACTGGTGGTCATCGAGGCGTGCAGCATTGCCGCCTGGGTGCATGACCTGTGCCGCGAGGTGGGTGTTCCCATTCTCGTATGCAATCCGAATCAAGAGGCCTGGCGGTGGAAGAACGTCAAGCGAAAGACCGACCGCGACGACGCGCTCAAGCTGGCCAAACTGGCCGCGCTAGGCCAACTCATCCCGGTCCATATTCCCGCCGTATCCACCCGCGAGCATCGCTGGCTGGTGAAGTACCGCAAGACGATCGTGGGCCGCCTCAATCGGACGCAGAACATCCTGCGAGCTTTGTTTCAACAACATGGGTTGTCGTTGCCCGTGGGCGCACGTTGCTGGACACTTGCTTCTCTGGAAGCCATGCACGCGCAGAGCAAGCCGCTGGCCGACTGCGGTCTGACCGAGTTGTGGCGCGGACAACTGGCTCAGGAACTGGCCGTCTATCAGCAACTGCGGTCGGAGTTGAAATTGCTCGAAGCGAAACTCACCGCCTTGGCCCAGCAGGACGAACGCATCCGCCTCTTGGAAACGATTCCGGGCGTGGGCCGCGTGACGGCCGAGGTCGTCGCCACGCACCTGGACCTGCCCGAGCGGTTCGCCAGTGCCCGCCACGTTTCCAGCTATGCCGGCCTCGTGCCGCGGCGCTATCAATCCGGCCTCATGGATCGCCAAGGTGGCATCACGCGTCGCGGCTCGCGGCTCTTGAGGACGGCCTTGGTCGAGTGTGCCTGGCAGATGCTGCGTTACAATCCGTGGGCGCGGGCGCACTATGAACGCCTGTGCCACGGCCAACGCAATCGCAAAAAGAAGGCGATTACCGCCCTGGCCCGCAAGCTGCTCGTGCGCTGCTGGGCCATGTTGAGAGATCGTTGTCCGTGGCGGAAGGAGAAACAAGAAGAAGCTGCTTAACGCCTGACCCGCGCACCCTGGTTGCCCGGCTCAGCCTGAGCAGATTTAACCACCATCCTGTTTTGGATCACGCCGCGTAAGCTCGCTACAAATCACGATGCCTCGACATCGGGCTAACGAATGAGCCGTCGCGGTTTGCATGAACCCTTGAGACCACGCTTGAATTACTCGTGGACACCTCGAATAGTCGACTAAATCCAACACAGGCTTTTCACCGGGGCAACGGTTGCGTTTTGGAAGGCATGGGAGGACGAAAAAAATTACCCGGAAAGAAAGAGGCCCTGCATCCGCAGGGCCCGCGGGCTATTTTCCCCGCCTCGACCGGCTAACCCTTGTCGAGTTGCTCGCCAGCAGAGCTCGACTCCGTTTCACCGGCCGGGACTTATTATACACCTAACAAGAGAAAAACAGAAAAAAAGCCAATTGCCAACCGCCGGGGTTCATAGTCGACTTTGTAAATCGACATTGTTTCACGTGAAACAATTGGTGCAGATGAAAAAGCGTGCATTTTGCACAATCGCGGTTCCTTTTCCGGATGGAATTGGTTGTGTTACAATTTCGGATAGACGTTTCGGCCATTGAGATCGTCTCGACTGGAAAACGGAACTTTCCCCACTTCTAAAGAGGGAAAGCTATGCCCCCTCGCCAACCTACCTTAGAAAATGCCTTCGAGGCTACGTCGGACGGCAAATGGTTCGACGGCATCTCGCGGCATGATCGCCTGAGCCAAGTCGCCAGTCGCGTGCTCGACGTCCGGCTGAAGATGGTATGCCGCACGCTGCCAGCGGCGGCGGAAAAGAGCGACGAAGATGTCGAGCACGTGCACCGGTTGCGTATCGCCGTTCGCCGGGCGATGGTCGCCGTGAAATGTTTTTCGAAGCTCATGGAGAAGGCCGAGTCGCAAGATTGGCACGATCGCTTGCGGCGAGTTCGCTTGGCGGCCGACGAAGCCCGCAACTGGGATATTCTCTGCAAACATTTTGCCCACGGTCGCGATGTGCCGTTGGAGATTCTTTCGCAGGCTAAGGCGCAACGCCGGGAAGTGCAAGCTCCCATCCGCGAGGCCCATCGCGAGATCAATGTGGACGGCTGGGAATCCAAAATCAACAGTTTTGTCGAATCGATAGCGGCCCAGACGCATGGTCTGGGAAAACATCGTTTGCAACGCGAGGCGCCGAAGCTCCTCGCGCCCGTTGTGAAAAAGTTTTTCAAGTCCGCGAAAGGCGATCTTTCATCCGACGAGGGAATTCATGCACTTCGCATCGCCGGGAAAAAACTGCGGTACGCGATTGAAATGTTTTGCGAGGCATTTCCCACCGCGTTGCGAAAGAAACTTTATCCCCAGTTGACGCTGTATCAAGATTTACTGGGCACCGCGCACGATCACTACATGTCCACCAGTCTGCTGCGAGGCTGGTTGTCGCAGATTCCCGATCCCAAGAACAAAGCGTTTCTCAAGGGCATGCTGGTGGCGGACGAACTCGCCGCGCGCGATCTGCGAACTTCGTTCCTGGCGATTTGGACACCGGAGTTGGTCTCCGATCTCGAACGGAAGTTCCGCGATTACCGCTGATATTCGATGACCGTCTTAATTCCCTGCGGTTGCCGATGCTCATAATGCCAGAGCGAATCTCGCGGCGTTACTCGCGCGGTGATCAAGGCTGCCAACTCCTGGGGATGCGTAACTTTGAACTGGGCCAAATGAGCTAGGGCCTGATGGAAATCGCGGGGAGCGGCGTTCACGGTTCCAACATGCAATTGGTTACGTAGTATTCCCTGCTGCATCATGCGAGCCACGTTGAGATGCGCCGGCTGAGGCAGACGGGTGCTTCCCAACCAAACCATAATGCCGCAGGAGCGAAGCATTCCAGCCGCGGGAACCATGATCTCATCGCTGCCCGTACATTCCAGCACCAGATCGAACCCCCGCTCTTCCGCCTCGTAGGGATCGAGCGGCACAAGTTGAGTCGACGTATAAGCGGCTCCCAACCGCTGCGCCAGCAAGGCGCGAAATGAGTCCGCCTGATCGCGGCCAAACATCGTCACGCTCCATCCGCGCGCGAGGGCGGCAATGATCGCCGCGAATCCAATGGGTCCCATGCCCGTCACCAAAACACGCGGCGGAGGTTCGCGCCAAATCGGTTCGCCCAGTCGGGCCTGTTGCAAACCGTGAGCTTCATTCACGGCTTTCTCGGCGACTGCCAGAGGCTCGGTAAACACGGCAACATCCGCGATTTCTCGAGGAACGCGGAACAAGTGCTGAGGTCGATCGAGCCACAGCGGCGCACTGAATCCATGTTCCGACCAAATGCCCCGCTCGGTGAACTTTCCCAGTGGCAGATAATCGAGTCGTCGGTCGGTGCCCGGCAAGGCGCGGCGGACAGCGGGCACGACAAGATCTCCCACATTCCAATCGGGCAGCGAACTTCCCACGGCTTCCACCTGGGCGATGCACTCGTGTCCGAGCACGAGGAAATCGCATTGCGGCGGGGTGCAGGGTTGAGCCGATTGCAGGATTTCGCGATCCGTCCCGCACACTCCCAATTCAAGAGTCCGGCACAACAACTCACCTTCGCCCGGCGAGGCAGGCCGAGCGATTTCCAGCAATGCCGGAGTCGTCGAGCCATGGCGAGCGGCAATCGCTAGTTGCATAAGAAAATATTCCTGTGGGTAGCATCGCACCGAACCGGGTTACTGCCACGATTTATTCTACGCGGTCATTGATCGGCGCCGTCGCGTCAATGTCCTACAATAAGCACCAATCTACCATTTCCATAATCTTGAATGAGTTCGCACTATGCCCAAGCCGATTCGCGTGACGATTTGGAACGAGTTCATTCACGAGCAAGCCGTGGCGAGCGTCCGCGAGATTTATCCCGCCGGCATGCACGCGGTGTGGGCCGAGGCGATCCAGCGGCATTGCGGCGACGGCGTGACCATTCGGTTCGCATTTTTGGATCAGCCGGAGCATGGCCTCACCGAGGCGGTGCTGGCCGAGACCGACGTGCTGACCTGGTGGGGCCATGCCGCCCACGACCGAGTCGACGACGCCGTGGTGGAACGGGTGCAGCGGCGAGTGTGGCAAGGCATGGGCCTGGTGGCGCTGCATTCCGCGCATAACAGCAAAATTTTCAAACGCCTCATGGGAACGAGTTGCATGCTGCGGTGGCGCGAAGCCGCCGAACGGGAACGCGTGTGGATCGTCGATCCGTCGCATCCCATTGTGGCCGGGTTCACGGAGGAAAGTTTTGAATTGCCACAGGGGGAAATGTATGGAGAGTTTTTCGACATTCCCGCGCCGGATGAACTCTTCACAATCAGTTGGTTCGAAGGAGGAGAGGTATTTCGCAGCGGATGCTGTTGGCGGCGCGGGAAAGGCCGCGTGGTTTATTTCAGTCCCGGACACGAAACCTTTCCGATCTACCATGATCCGCACATCCAACGGATTATTGCCAATGCGGTGCAATATGCCGCGCCAACTGGCGCCGCGTATTATGGGGAGGGCAGGAATATTCCCGAGGCGCTGAGCCCGATTGCAGCAATCCATCACGTGGATGCCTCGCTGCACGAAAAGAAGTAATCGCAGCCACCACTAGCAATAGCTGCCGTCGCCTATCGTTCGCGATGCCAGCTTTCGCAACGATACTTTTCGGCGAGCAACGCTTCGAGCCGGTCTGCGGGAAGATCGGTGCGCAAGGTAGTCGCGCCAAATGCGCGCGGTAGTTGCTCCCACAAATACTCTCTGGGAACGGGAAAATTCGTCACGAAATCCTCATGCGCGCGCCCTCCGCGATAACTCGGCTCGCGCGGCGGCGTCCGCAAATAGCGCCCGATCATTGACAGATCAAAATCGTAGAGGATGGTTCCATGGTATAGCAAATGACGCCGTTTGCACCGCAGACTATTGCCGCTGAACTTTCGGCCCCGCCACGTGAGATCGCTTGTGCCCGCGAACACGATATCTCCGACCGCGCCTGCCAGCGCCCGTTGAATGGCTTGCAACACGAACCGATGGGCCTCATCGATCACCACCAAGTGCGGCCGTCGTTCGTAGCTGAGCACGACCGAAAACAGCAGGCAACCCGCGCCCAGCACGACGGCGCATCCCCCGCTGCACCGACGCAAGACAGGGACGCCGGCCTTCTCGCAAGCGGGAAGATCAACCTCTTCATGGATTCGCGAAGCTCGGCCGATCACCACCGTCGGTTGAGGCGATTCCCATAGCCGCAAGGTTTCGCGGGGATTTTCGGCCACCTCGGCCTCCTCGAGCAAGGCTTCGTCGAGCGCGAGATTTTCGGCAGGCGTAGGTAAAGTGAGAGAGAGCAACTGCATGGCGAACGACGGTTCCT
>JADMIO011411884.1_pt1 | contig 35736 bp, 25 predicted proteins | sample 8958161 | NCBI WGS metagenome assembly JADMIO01 (sample SAMN16585339, study PRJNA669376) | soil metagenome | isolation source: Crop rotation soil | place: USA: Cullars Rotation, Alabama | collected 2011
CTTTCTCATATAGCATTTTTAATGCTCGAAAGAAAATTTTTCTGTACGCACTTCTCACATTTATAAGGGTTTATTACTCATTATTACTATTACACGCAAATGATAGATGAAACCGACAGAAAAATTCTACGCTTATTGCAGGGAAATGCTCATCTGACCTTCAAAGAGATTGCTCAAAACATTAACCTCTCTCTTACGCCTGTGCACGACCGCATCAAGCGCATGGAGCATGATGGCATTATAGAAAAGTATGTTTCGATTCTGAATAAAAGGAAATTAGGAAAAAATCTGACAGTTTATTGTCAGGTTACGTTGATTAAGCAAACGCACGATACATCTGAAGATTTCAACCAGTCGATTCTAGACCTGCCCGAAATAATGAGCTGTGATTTTGTATCAGGAAGTTTCGATTACCTGCTTAAAATTGTAGTACCCGATATGGAGAGTTACCACCTATTTCACCAACAAAAACTCTCAGTTTTGCCTAGCGTTTCCTTGATTCATAGTTTTTTTGTGATGTCGGAAGTAAAGAGCACTACGGTTTTGCCAATTTGATCCTTGGTTTGAAATCTCAAGGCAAGAATAGAGTCTGAAATTTTATTTATTATAATCAATTATTTTGTTTGCTACAGGCTTAATCCCGTTGTCCGAAAACGGAATAAAACGTCCAGTTTCGGACAGAAAAAATCCTGAAAAATCCTTCAAACTACTGATAATAAGACAGATACAATGCTGGCATATTTTGTGATATTTACTTCTGACAGCAAAATATGGAAATATGATGATACACAATTATTTAAAAATAATCTGGAGAAATCTAATTAACAACAAGGTTTATTCTTTCGTCAAGATATTCAGTCTTGCGGTAGGGCTCACAGCAGCCATTTTCACTTTTCTGTGGGTGGTAGATGAAATGTCTTTTGATAAATTTCATGCAAATGCCCCAAATATTTACAGGGTAATGACCAATAACACATACCCGGATGGCAAAATTGAGACCTACCCGGCTACTACTGCACTTTTGAAAGATGCCATAAAAAATGAAATTCCCGAAGTAGATAAGGTGGCATTGCTTAGCATGGAAACCAATACACTCATCAGAAATGAAAGAAATTCATTTAATGAACAGGGCATTTATGCAGACTCATCACTATTTTCGATATTCAGTTTTCCTTTACTGAAAGGCAACAAAAAGAATCCCATACCTGACAATACCTCAATAGTTATTTCTGAGAATCTGGCTAAGAAGCTTTTTGGCGATAAAGATCCTGTCGGGAAATCTGTGACTGTTGACAATACGAGTTCATTTACAGTAACAGGTATATTTGCCAATGTTCCTTCAAACTCTTCCTTATACTTTGATTTCGTATTACCTCTTGGTCTTTTTGTAAAAGATAATCCTTGGACACAAAACTGGCAAAGCGGTGGTACACAAACGATGGTTGCATTAAAACCCGGCGCTTCGCTGGAAAATGCCAACGCAAAAATTGGTGCATTAATTAAAAAGAATTGCAAAGAGTGCAGCATCAACGCCTTTTTATTTCCATACACACAACAAAGACTTTACAGCGAATTCGAAAATGGAAAGTCGGTGAGTGGACGCATTGAACAGGTTAAACTATTTGGCATTATAGCAGCTATTGTTTTACTCATGGCATGTATCAATTTCATGAACCTTGCCACTGCCCAATCGGCTACACGCAGCCGCGAAATAGGAGTACGAAAAATAATTGGTGCCCGACAATCCGGCCTGATTGTTCACTTTATTTCCGAATCTCTGCTTTTGTCTATTATCAGCTTATCGTTTGCTCTATTTGCCGTGCACCTCTTGCTGCCGTTATTTAACGGAATAACAGAAAAATCTGTACAGTTGGATTTCACCAACCCAACATTTGTTGCAGGCACATTTATCATCACGGTGGTTTGTGGCTTACTTGCAGGATGCTATCCAGCATTTTTGCTTTCCTCATTTATGCCGATTGTTGTGCTGAAAGGTGATGTTTCTCCATCACTTTCGAGCGGATTCCGCAAAACATTGGTAGTTGTTCAGTTTGCAACATCTATCATCTTAATTACAGGAAGCATCACTATTTATAAGCAAATCAACTTTATCAGCAATAAAAATCTTGGCTTTGAAAAAGAAAATGTAATTGAAATAAAGCGCAATGATATACTCGGTAAAAACTATGCCCCATTTAAAAACGATTTGCTTCAGATTCCTTCTGTTAAAAGCATAGGATTTGGCGGAAGCAATATCTTTACTGTTCCTATAACCACAACCGACCCTGTTTGGCAAAACAAGCCCGTAAATTCTTCAGTAACGTTTAAAGTTTTCCGTTGTGACGAAGGATTTATACCCACTATGGACATAAAGTTGCTGGCGGGCAGAAATTTTTCGAATATAAATAATCGAGACTCTGCCAATTATATCATTAACAAGAAAGCGATGGAGTTAATGGGGCTTACTGCTGATAATGTTATTGGCGCTGATCTTCAAATGTGGAATGGGAAAGGAAAAATTGTCGGATTAACCAATGATTTTAATAATGATAACCTGCATCGTGGCATAGAGCCACTTATTTTTCTTTATTCAAAAAATATTGGCGCAAGTTACTTTATCAAAATAGATGGTAGTGCTCCGGTAAGTACAACACTTGCTGCAATAGAAACAACCTTTAAAAAACATAGCCCTGATTACCTTTTTGAATATTCATTTCTTGATGAGGTTTTTGCAAGAGAATATCGTACAGAAATAATCATTGGCAAACTTTCTTTAATTGCTACAGTATTTGCCGTGCTTATTTGTTGTCTTGGATTATTTGGCCTGGTGGCATATAGTGCAGTAAAAAGAACCAAAGAGATAGGCGTCAGAAAAGTGCTGGGTGCATCTGTTTCCAATATCATAACCTTGTTATCGAAAGACTTTATTCTATTAGTGCTTATAGGCTTTATAATCGCCGGGCCAGTTGCATATTTCATCATGCATAAATGGTTACAGGGTTTTGCATACCATACCAATATAAGCTGGTGGATATTTGCAGTGGCAGGAGCCGGAGCATTGTTGATCACAATAAGTTTCCAAGCCATAAAAGCGGCATTGACAAATCCTGTAAAGTCATTGCGAAATGTGTGAGTTGACAATGTAAAATTATTAGAGCCTTGTTAATGCCAATTAACTAGAAGTTGGCTTTAACAGGGCTCTAATGATTTATATCTCTTAACTAACAATCTAGACGTCATAAACTTTTGTAGTCGCATAACGGTCATCTTTATGGCCAAAAATGCTTATTTTATGAGTCATACTCCTTCGCTATTCTTCCGCTCATCCAAATTTGTGAAAAAACTTTTCGTCATTCCCTTTTCTTCACGAACTTTGCAGCTTGAATAAAAAATTAATCAATCAATGATACATACTACAAGTGAAGCTCTTTTTGCCAAAGCTAAAAACTTTATTCCGGGTGGTGTAAACTCTCCGGTAAGAGCGTTTAAATCGGTAGGTGGAAACCCTATTTTCATCAAAAAAGCAAAAGGTGCTTATATTTTCGACGAAGACGACAACAAATATATCGAGCTCATCAACTCTTGGGGGCCTATGATTTTAGGTCATGCCTACGAGCCTGTGGAAGAAGCCGTGCGTGAAGCCATCAAAAACTCCTTTTCGTTTGGTGCACCCACACGCCGGGAAGTTGAAATGGCCGAATTGATTATTGACATGGTGCCTTCTATCGAAAAAGTTAGAATGGTTAATTCGGGCACAGAAGCAACTATGGCGGCTATCAGAGTAGCACGTGGTTTTACTGGCCGAGACAAAATCATCAAATTTGAAGGATGTTATCATGGGCATGGCGACTCGTTTCTGATTGCCGCAGGTAGTGGAGCCGTAACAATGGGCGTACCTGACAGCCCGGGTGTAACTAAAGGGGTAGCCAACGATACCCTTACAGCACCTTTTAACAATCTGGCGGCAGTACAACAATTGGTAGATGCCAACAAAGATCAGATTGCAGCTTTAATACTAGAGCCTGTGGTAGGAAACATGGGTTGCGTACTGCCCAAAGAAGGTTTTCTGGAAAGCCTGCGTGAAATATGTACCAAAGAAGGGATAGTGTTGATATTTGACGAGGTAATGACAGGCTTCCGTTTGGCGAAAGGTGGTGCGCAAGAGCGTTTCAATGTTATGCCTGATTTGACAACCCTTGGTAAAATCATAGGCGGGGGTATGCCCGTAGGTGCGTATGGTGGCCGTAAAGAAATAATGGACTGTGTGTCGCCACAGGGGCCGGTTTATCAGGCAGGTACACTATCGGGCAATCCGATAGCAATGGCTGCAGGTTATACCATGCTTAGCTACCTGAACGAGCACCCGGAAGTATATACACAACTCGAAAACACCGGAAATAAGATTGTAGGCGGATTAAGAGAAATACTGACAAAACTAGAGTTAAATTATACTATCAACCACATTGGTTCAATGTATAGCTTGTTCTTTACCGATACAGCAGTGGTTGATTTCGAGACAGCGAAGACTTCTGACATACCAAGATTTGGCAAGTATTTTCATGCTATGCTCAACCGTGGTATCTATCTGGCACCGTCGCAATACGAAGCACTTTTCTTGTCGACAGCCCTTACTGATGAGCATATTCAGGCGATATTACAAGCCAATGAAGAAAGTTTAAAAGATATTATAGGAGAATAAAGGAAAATAAAAATAATTATGCAAAATTTTTCGTTCTGAAAGCATATAATTTTTATTATCTTTGCACCCATGTTTTTGAAAAGACCTTATACCGCCCTTTTATTTGTAGTAATTGTATTAACTTCGGCTTGCTCGGCAAAATTTACGAGATTGCAGAAAAAAGGTACAACTGAAGAAAAATACAAAGCGGCCAACGATTACTATAAAAAGGGAGACTATTACAAATCTGGTCTACTTTTTGAAGAAATTATACCGCTATTGAAGGGAGATTCTTTGGCGGAAAATGCACAGTTTTACAATGCTTATGCGCAGTTTCAGCAAAAGCAGTATAGCATGAGTTCTTATTTGTTTAAGAGCTTTTATGCTACTTATGCCAATAGCCCGCTGGCCGAAGAGGCGTTTTACATGTATGCATTTTCAATGTATAAAGACTCGCCTAATTATAACCTCGACCAGACCAACACCATAACGGCTATTGATGCCTTGCAGACTTTCATGAACAGTTTCCCTGAAAGTAAGTATGCGCAAAGCTGTAGCGAACACCTGATTGATTTAAGGCATAGATTAGAGCAGAAATCTTACGAGAAGGCAAAACTGTATTACAAAACCAGTGGTGTAACTATTGCCAATTTTAAAGCAGCGGTGGTAGCGATTGATAATTTCCAGAGAGATTTCCCTGATTCTCAATATAATGAAGAATTGGCCAACCTGAAAGTGCAGTCTCAATATGAACTATCAATGGTAAGTTTTGAGAACAAACAGAAAGAGCGCTATACTGATGTATTGAAATTTTATGAAGAATTTATAGATGCGTATCCGAATAGCAAATATGTTAAACAAGGCCAGAAAGCCTACGATGGTGCAACTAAAGCCTTAGAAGATATTGCTAAACAAGAGCAACGAATAAAAGAATTAAAAGCAAAACAAGCAGCCGAAGCCGAAAAAGCCGATACTGCAAAAAAAGGATAAGCCCTTAGTCTGTAGCCTCAGTAAGACTTGCTTATCTGCTATCATTACACATAAACACAATACCCCTTTCGAGGCCGGGGTCTTTATATTATGGCAGTAAATCCTTCAATAGTAACAAGAGACGTTGATAAACTTGCCGCTAAAACCGGTAATGTTTATGAGTCTGTATTCATTGTTTCGCAACGTGCAAAACAAGTGGCTGTTAAGACCAAAGAAGAATTGACACAAAAACTCGCAGAGTTTGCTTCGAATATTGATAATTTAGAAGAAATTTTCGAAAACCGTGAGCAAATCGAAATCTCACGTTTTTATGAGCGTCAACCAAAACCAACATCTATTGCTCTCGACGAGTTCGCGGAAGATAGAGTAGAGTATCGTTGGAGAGACGAAGAATAAGAGTCTTATCTTTATATTAAAAAGCGGTGTGCTATCAAGTACACCGCTTTTTGGCTTGTATATATACTAGAAATCCTGATGCTAGAACGGATAATCTACTGCTATATTAAGAATCAGGTTTTCTTGTCGCCAGGCTTTTCTTGAAATTGATATATCTTTAAACACCCATCGCTCACCTTCGGGCAACCAAGGCTTCCTGAAAGGTGTAGCAAGGTCTAAACGTAATTTGATATAGCTGAAGTCTAGACGAAGCCCAATACCACCACCTACAGCCAATTGTTTATAAAAGTCTTTAGTAAACTGAGAACCCGAATCATAAAACGATGTACCAGCATTATATTTCTGCAACCACACGTTACCAGCATCAACAAAAAGTGCCAGATTAAAAATATCAGTTGCTTTATATCTTAACTCGGTATTGCCTTCTAATCTTATATCTCCAAACGAACGGAAACCAAATATAGCTATCGTAAGAGAGTCGGCATTGTAAGTTCCAGGCCCTAACGAGCGCGCCCTGAATGCCCTCATACTATTGCTACCTCCTACAAAATACTGCTTAATCTGTGGCAATTCATTCGAATTGCCGTAAGGAATACCATAGCCGATTACTAATCTATTGGCAATCCGAAGGCTCGGCGATAAATCGTAGTAATATCTTATTTCGCCATCAAAACGAACATACTGGTCATAGGCTATGCCAAAAAGCAATTTCTGAGAAGATTCATCAGAAACTTTTTTACCAAATAAACTAGCCAGATTACCTGCTATGTCAACCCCTCCTGATAAATAAAGGAAATGGCGGTTATTGTTTCTTTGCTGTGGTGTATAAGTGATATTGTACTGCCCGCCCAATATCAAGCGTCTTCTTAATATTTCTATATAACGTACAGCATCAGCAGGATTAGGGCTGTTAAAGATTCTGGTTACAAACTCTTCACTTATGTTTTTAGGATTTACTACATTTGCCGAAAATGGTGTTAATGTATGAATTACTCTTGGGTTAGGTCTCCACTCATATCCCCATGAGCCCTGAATTGACGTAAGTACATATTGTGTATAAGCATAAGTTGTGCTATCGTCATTATAAGCTACACCTCTTTGCTGTAGCCAGCTATAAGAAAGATTCAAGTTTGTTTTGGGTAAAGCCTGGTTGCGGGCAGGATTAATTCTGAAAAAGGGCAAGACGAACCTCGGAAAAGAAAGATCAATAGTTGCGCCATACCGACGGAAGTTATTCAAGTTATAATTTTTTCTACCACTTACCTGAATATCAGTTCCTATGTTAAGCCCGATATTTAGGATTTCAGCACCTCTAAACATATTTCTATTCGACCAGTTAAGCCCAAATTGAAAACCAAGCAAACCATTAGATTTAGAAGCGCCGGTGATGTCAGAGCGGAGTGCTTTCTTTTTGAGCGGAGTCATATCATAAAATACATCTATCAACGCAGAATCAGAACGGGGTACTAATTCAAAACGGTTTCTTACGAATTTAAAATTGCGTAAATTGATAAGCCTGGACAAAGAAGCATCGTGCACGGTACTACTATAAACCATACCCGAACGGAAACCAATAGCATCGTTAAAGATACGAGGTTTGTAAGCGTCGGTAAGGTCTGAAACTTTCAAAAACTCCTCCTTTACATAATTTCTTTTAGTAGTATCAGTAGCATCGGTGTTCACATATATATCATTAATATGATATTCTTTAAGTGCAGTCTGGTTTACATTTGGTTTTACATCTACATACAAGTTTACCTTATATGTAGTCAGGTTTGTATCTACTCTTATAATCAGGTAGTCGGGGCGGAAGAAGTAAAAACCTCTGCGTTTCAGAAACTGGTCTATACGCTCACGCTCCAGTTTAATCACTTCAAACCTATATGGGTTATCTTTTCTTAATAAAGTTCTTCTTGCAGCAATCTTAAAGTTCTTCTGAAAAATGCTACTGTCTTTTATCACAAATTGCGTTTCATTAATTGTATAGCGAGGCTTTAGATTGACATTATAAACCCCTTTGGCTTTTTTGCCCTCTATTACCAGTTCGCCACTAGCAGTAGACCGGAAGTACCCCTCGATATTAAGATAATTAGTAATAATAGCCGAACTGGTTACAGTGGTTCTTTTTTCGGCAAGCACTGGGGCTTCTCCTAATTTTCTTCTCACAAAACTTTTAATCCCTTTAGGCTTTTTAGGCTCGCCAAGTGCATAATAAAACCATACCTTATACGGAAAACCAAAGATGGTAGCATTAGGCTTAGGACGTACAATTTCCGAAACCTGATTTTTTACTGATTCCTTTTCTGCCTTGTTAATATTTGTAATAGAATCTGTCTGGATTTTTATTTCTGCTCCTGTATACAAGCTCTCTCCTGCCGGTATGTGCTTAGTAACCGAACAGCTCCATAGGCCTATCATGCTCAATAATAATAAGTATCTAGCTGCTCTCATTTTTGCTTAGTAAATAATTCCTTAAATGTCTCGTAATTTATCGTGAGTGCAAAACTCACACCTGTTTCCTGTACGTATCCGTCAAGAATAAAGAATTCGTTCTTACGAAAAGCCCTGAACATATAGCGTCCGTCTTTGGTAAGGTTATAGTTTAAGGCAATGTTATCAAAAATTTCAGTTGAGTTCTTTTGGATACCAGTCGTGTTTTCAATCTGGAAATTACGCCCAACTGACACCGTTAAACGGTCGTTTAAGAAGCCTTTACTTAAACCTACGTTCAGGTCGGTTCTTACACCTGTTCCCGACTGCGCCGGTTGGAAATTTGAGTTAAGGTTAAAGTCCAGCTTCACACCTTTAATCAAATCGCCTGCCAATACATTCAATTGGTCGGTTAGCAGTTTACTCACACTTTGGCGGGCAATGGCCTCAGCATTTGCTCCCGAGAAGAAATCAGAAGACTGTTGCCCTGAGAAACGATTTAATATCAATAAAGAGAATACCTCTTTATTCATCGCCACAGGGTCGGTTTTAAAGTTTGCAAACAACGCTCTGTTCTCAACAAAGTTCTTTACATCGCTTGATGCCAATGCTTCATCAAGCACAATATCAAAACTAATATCAGGGCTTGACAAATTGCCTTGCATTTTGAGCAATACTTTAACCGGAACTTTACCGTACAATCTAGCTTCGTCATTCAAAGAAGTAAGGTCAGCAGTAAGCGGGTACGCAGCCGTAATATCTATCTGCGCTTTCATCGGGTCGCCGGTCCAAAGCAGGTTACTCCCTTTTTCTATGGTAAACTGTCTTTTCAGAACCTGGAATGTTAAATCATATTGCCCCGAGGTAAGCTCATATAATCCAAAAAGGTAGAACTCTCCACTTGGTGTGATACCCGTATTTAGCTGGGCATTACCTTTTATTTTCAGGTTATCACCGTTTACCTCATCTATTACAATACTTAGTTGCGACTTATCATCAACTTCAATATTCAGGGCCATTTCAGAAGCAACATCATTGAAATTAGTTGCTAAGTCTGTGCTATCAGTTTTTGCATTAGCCTCCGGATTTTTCATATTTACAAACTCAACAACTCCGTCGGTTTCTGTTTCACTGATAGACTCGTCTGGTAAAATCACAGTAATATCGCTACCCTCTTTCAGTTTCACTGTTCCATCTATCGAAGGCTTTGCTCCTACCCCCGTAATATTCAGATTGGCATCTATAAAACCTTTACCATAGAAGAAATCATTGTCTTTGCGGCTACCATTCAATGCCATAAAGTTGGCGGCATTTACTTGTAGTTTGTAGTTAAACTCAGGGATATTTTGCAGATTCAAATTACCATCAACTGTCAGTTTTTGTCCCAAAGTATCGGCTATTACAAACTTATTGAATCTGATGTCGCTATCGTTAAAAGTAAGCACCTGATTATTGAAGATATACTTTGACCCTAACTGGGTAAGGCTTAACGATACATCATCAAATTTTAACTCACCCGAAACCTTTGGTTTAGTAGGTTCGCCTTTTAGTGCCAGTTTACCACTCAAATTTCCGTTGGCACTTTTGATTTGCCCGAAACTAAAGGCCTTTACTGTTTCTGCTCCGAGTTTATTTATATCAATAGTAAAGTCGAGTGCTTCTTTCTGTTTGGTTAAATAATTTCCGTTTACCTGAATATCGTTTTTATCATTAGTTAACGATACTTTTGCCGCAATTATATCTGCCGTTTGATTGTTGGCATTTAAAACTAAGTTTCCAACCGGAATCTGGGTAACAGTAAGATTGTTAATAACGAGGTCACCTGTAAAAGTAGGTGATGTCATATAATTGGAAATCTTTAAATCGCCATTTAGCGTACCTCCTGCCAATGTCGAATCGAGCGTAGCAATAGTAACAAAAGGCTTAATATTAAGGCTATCAATATCTACATCAATCGGCGAATTAGGCTCATTAGTTGCGCTGTTTACTAATAACTTTTGTCCGTTTTGTTCCAATAAAAATTGTTTAACCAATAAACCTTGCGGCCCATATTCAATATAACCCGTTGAGTCAGAACGCCATTCTTTATAATCAATCAGTGTTCCTCTGGAGCTAAGATTCATACGATACTTACTTTCTTCCGATTTCAGTCGGGCGGCTAGTGCATATTGGTCTTTGTTTAATGAGTCTTTCAGCACTATTTTTGTTGTCAGTGCATTATCAGCTATTTCGCCATTAAGCGAAGTGCGTTTGATACTGAAATCTGATACATTAATCTGGCTGATAGCCCCGCTATAAGTTGCTTTGTTACCAATGGCATACAGTTTCAAATTGGCATTACGCACACTTGAAGAATCATACTCTACTAAAGGCACAATTACTGTTGCCTGCATAGTGGTATCTTTCCTATTATCTATTTCAGCAACAAAACTTACAGTTTCTAGTTTTGTTAGTTGAGGCACAAAACTCTGAATAATAGGGTGTTGATTTACCTTGGCATTGATGTGTATATCGTATCCCTCAGTAACAGGGGTATAAGCTACATCAGGAATCGTGAAGTATTTGTTTACCTCTGTTAATACCATATCTAGCAAGCGCTCAAAATCAAAAGTACCCTCTACTTCTGCATTAACAATCGGCGATCTTAGCACTATGCTACGTCCTTCGGGTAAATTCTGAATAGCCAGATTAGTAGTATCTATCGGAATTACTTTCCCTCCCACTTCAATCACTGCTTGATTAATAGACACTGTTCCAGTTGGATTCTTAGGATCAGTCGATGCTAAATCTAACTTAATATCTCCCTTTATCTTCAAATCTTCGGCATATAGATTCAATTTTTTTAAATCAATATTATTTATTGACACATTGCCCTCTACACCCGGAAATTCTTTTGACAAGTCAGCCTTAGCAAGCAACTTGAAATCTGCATTAGGGTCATCTAACGACGCATTGATGTTAGCAATCTGGTTATTAATATCTCCTTTTAATATAAGATTATTATATTCGTAGCCTTTCAATACTGCTTTTTTTGCAGTACCATCAATGCTGGCATTCATAGTTTTTGGGTCAATGCCCGTACCTTTGGCATTTACTTCTAGCGTAAGCTTACCAACATTTTCAGGTTGTTTTATTAGTTTACCTGCATCAAAGTCTTCAAGGGTCAGTTTGCCATCATAAGCCTGATTCTGACCCTTTACAAAATTTTGTAATTTACCTGTAAACACTGCTCCACCGAGGTCTGATTCGAGCGAGGCATCAACCTGCAAATCATCAGCCTTACCTCTTAACTTACCTCTCACAGCTATTTTCTCAGGTAATTCTATCGATTCAGGGATAGCGTCAGCTCCTACAAGTTTTATAATATCCTGCTTGGTGGTTGATATTTCAGTGATATCTAAATTAAAGCCTAGTTTATTGGCATCAGGCAAGCCTGTGATGTTTCCTTTGGCTATTAATCTTGTGGCACCAAAACCTGTAATAGATAATTTAGGAACCGACAGATTATTAACTTTGCCCGTAATAATTCCATCGGCCTTAATGATGTCATTCTGATTATTTTTGAATGTTGGGTTTTTGGCTAAGTCAGGCACAAGCAGCAACACATCTTTCATCGCCACCTGGCTTTGCTTAATGTTTACTTTTACTCTTACATTGCCAAGATTATTATTTAAATCAGCTATGGTATCATATTGCATTACCATTTCATCACGAATCACAGTTTGGGGAGTTTTGAGGAATAAATTCCTCAATGCGATTTCTTTATTGCTATACGTGAAATTTGTTGTAAGGCTCTGAAGGTTCAAACCGCTCTGCTCTGTAAACGTACCCTTTGCCAATTGACCTGCAATCTTATCTGGGCTATATGTAAAGTTTCTTAATACAATTGCCAGATTACTTACATCAAGATGCCCATAGTCTAAGCCTTTTTGCTGGCGTGGGGCATATTTATCATCATATTTTAGTCTTACTTTATTTACCTCAACATTGCCAAGAATGGCTGTCCAACCCGGGCCAGTATCAGTACTGTTTTCCTCAGGTTTTTTGGCAGGCTGGGTCTGTGCTTTTTTGGTAGGTGTAGGCACAGGTTTATTAGCCATTTCAACAACAGCTTCGGTGTTTTCTAAGGCTATTTTTTTGAAAATTATCTTCTGTCCGTTCAGGTAAATCTTGTCACCTTCCAACTCTAGTTTGCCTAGTTTTACGCTATTTCGCATACCATCTTCTTCACTATCCAACTGCCAGTTAAAGTTGGCCAGGCTTACAGTTCCTACGTTCAAATCAAGCGTATCGGCAGCAGCTACTTCAGGAGGAACAGTGGAAGGAGGCGCAACCGGGCTAGGTTTTACCGATTTGTATAATCTTAGTTTTGCGGCTCCGCCATCACCCTTCACATTAGCCAGATGATATTGCGACTTTGCGATGTTAAACTCCTTAAACTCAGTGCTTAAGTCTTTCAGATACAAATCGGCATCGGTGCCAATAATAGCATCGTTATACGTAATTTTTACATTATTAAGTTTAACTCGCTTAAGACTAATATCAAAAGGGTCAGACGATGAAGTGGTATCCACTTCTTTCGACATAAAAGCATCAAGAATATAATTAAAATTGAAGGTGGTGTCAGGCAAGGTACGAATTACTTTTGCCCTTATGCTTTCTAACTCAATCTGGTTGAGTTTTACGTTACCACTTAGCAAACCAAGCATATCAAGGTCAACGTGTATACGTTTCCCATATAGTAGCGTGTCTTTTTTTAAATCGGGTACGTAAACACCTTCTAAAGTAACCCAGTCGGGGATACGAAAACGAACCTTTTCAACAACTACGGGTGTGCCTAATTTTTTGCGGAGAAATGTTACGGCTTGCTTTGTGATGAAATCTTGCCCAGTAGGCGACTGTACGAATACAATCAGCAACCCAACCAGTGCCAGGATCCCAACAATAAACCATAAAAAAATGCGTGTAAGTCGTTTCATCAAAATCTTTTATTGGTTCCCCTACTTTTAAAAGTATATACTTTTAACGAAAATATCAAAGACTTAATCTGATGTTTTCTATTTTTGTTGTGTAATAGTTTTTAGATATAAAAAAATCATACCAAAGTTCAATACCTTGAGTTTAAAAGATAAAAAAATAGTTTTGGGTGTTACCGGAAGCATTGCGGCTTATAAGGCGGCTCTGCTAGTGCGCCTTTTGGTAAAGGAAGGAGCACAGGTACGAGTGATACTCACCGAAGCGGCCAAAGAGTTTATTACGCCGCTAACCTTAGCTACGCTATCGAAGAATCCGGTGCTATCTGCATTCAGTAAAGATGAAACAGGTGAATGGAACAACCATGTAGAATTAGGTTTGTGGGCCGACGCCATGCTTATTGCCCCGGCCTCGGCTCATACAATTGCTAAGTGTGCCAATGGCATTGCCGATAACCTCTTGGTAGCAACTTATCTCTCGGCCAGATGCCCTATATTCTTTGCTCCGGCTATGGATCTTGATATGTACAAGCACCCAAGTACATTACATAATCTCGAAAAGCTGGTATCGTATGGCAATGGCATCATCAATGCAGAATATGGAGAACTAGCCAGCGGACTTGTAGGCGAAGGCCGACTGGCTGAGCCTGAGCATATCGTGTATGAGTTACGTCGTCATTTTTTGCAAAAACCTTCACTAAAAGGTAAGAAAGTGTTGGTTACAGCAGGGCCTACCCAAGAACCTATCGACCCCGTAAGGTTTATCAGCAATCATTCGTCGGGGAAAATGGGGTTTGCCATTGCCGAAGCCTTTTATATGGCAGGTGCCGAAGTAACCGTTGTATGTGGGCCAGTGTCTATCCTGACGCCTGCTGGCATAAAGGTCGAAAAAGTTTCGTCGGCACAACAAATGTATGAGGCCGCAGAAAAATATTTCGGTGAAAGCGATATTGTGATTCTAGCAGCAGCCGTAGCTGATTATACTCCTGTGCACGTTGCCGATAAGAAGATTAAGAAGAAAGAAGATGTTTTTACTATAGAACTCACCAAAACTATTGATATTGCAGCTACACTTGGCAAACAAAAACAAGCTAAGCAAGTAATAGTTGGCTTTGCTTTAGAAACTGACAACGAGCTTGAAAATGCCAAAGGAAAACTGGAACGGAAAAATTTTGATTTTATAGTACTCAACTCCTTACAAGATAAAGGGGCTGGTTTTCGTTATGATACCAACAAAATCAAAATTCTGGATAAAGAAGTTAATCAATACGATTTTGAATTGAAGCCAAAACAAGAAGTGGCAGAAGATATTCTGAATATTGTACTAGAAAAAATATCATAAATAAGGGAAGCTATAGCTATACCTGTGATTAAAATCAGCTATGAAGAAATTTATTATTTTATTGGCAGCAGTTTGTTGTTCATTGGCAGTTGAGGCACAAGAGTTAAACTGTAATGTAACCATTATATCAGACCAGATTAATGCACAACAAGCAGCCGAAAAGCAAGTGTTTGTTGATATGAAAATTGCTATTAGCGATTTTATAAATAACAAACGCTGGACAAACGATATTTATACACAGGAAGAGCGCATTAAGTGTAACCTTATTATTACGTTCACAAAATCGCCTCAGCAGAACGTTTTTCAAGGTAATGCCCAGTTTCAGGTAATAAGACCTGTATTTAATACAACTTACCAAACACTGCTGTTGAGTTATGTCGACAGAAATTTTAATATTTCTTTTTCGCCTGAAGACCGCCAGATGATTTTCAACGAGCAATCGTTTACGAATAACCTGACTTCTATTCTGGGTTTTTATTCGATGATAGCGCTTACACTGGATTACGATAGTTTCTCGAAAACAGGTGGAGACCAGTTTCTTACAAGAGCTTATAATATTGCCAATATGGCTTCAAGTGCCGGACAAGGCGGTTGGGAACAGACAGGAGACGGGAGAAATAGGTATTGGTTGGTAGAAAACCTGCAGAATCAGCAATTACTACCTTTCCGCGAGGGCTTTTATACATACCACCGTTTAGCTTTAGATAATTTTACCAGCGACCCCGGTAACGGACGCCGTCAAGTGCTTGAGTTTTTGAATTCTATTAAAACCATGCAACAATCGAGAAGTAATTCGGTATTATTAAATAGCTTTTTAGATGCAAAAGGGCAAGAAATGGTAAATGTTTTTTCGGAAGCAACCAAAGACGAAAAACAAAAAGCATTTCAGGTGCTTTCTTCAGTTGACCCTTCAAAAACAGAGCTATACCGCAAATTAGTAAAATAGATAAAAATGAAACTGTGTTTTATCCTATTGTGGTACAGTCTTTGATAATAAACTAATATTATTTAATGCTTTTTTTTACAAGCTAAAGTCAGCTTGCCACGCGGTGCTTTGTGTAGAAAGTGTCGAGCTTATGTCCATTATCGTCAAATATTCATTTGAATGATACGTGGTTGAAAGATTATTGCGTTTAATAAAAATTCTGGCATAATCTTCTTTCTCTTCTAGGGCAATTAAATTGTTAATTTCTGTTAGAACCTCCTCAATAGTATTCAAAGTATTCTTTGTAGAAGTTTTCATTTTATGTTGGGTTTATGAAGTTTATGACACGTAAGAAAGTACAAACCAAACCTTAGAAAATGGTTTTTTGCTTTCACAAAATTCATACCATTTTTTTCAAATTTTAATTTTGATACCGTTCGATATTTTTTAATTTGTTTTAAAGTTTTTGATAATTCAAAAGCAGGTTTTTTTTTCGCTTTTAAAAAAACTATCAAAAGGTAGCAAAAGTTTGTCTTTGTTATTAAGCGGCATAAAATCATCTAAAAACACAACATTCTGGGACTTTTTTAGATGTACCTCTAAACAAAAATAAATACTATCTGCTTTATTTACAAGGTTTGGTACGATTATTTCTTATGTAATTTATGGGACATCGTAATGGTCACTCCAACCCTCCCGTGAATGAGCATTTTTGCTCTCCTGGTAATGTGTAAAGATGCTCATTTTAGGGAGGTGTTGGAAGTGATTACAACAATTTGGGATACGTTCGTCAGTTTTATCTTTCGAATATGTATTCTTTCCGGTGCCAGCTTGTATGTTTTCTATTAGTATTAGAAAAATACAATTCCCTATTTTTTCACTAGATTTTTAATACTTAGATTTATATATAATCAATGTAATGAAAATATTCACTCAATAGCAATTGTCAGTAAAAGTGGAGTCGATTTTCAACTCCACTTTTCTTTTTTAAACACTTTTTACTTTTTGGGTGTAAATTCCTCAACTCTTCTGTAACGAAATTCTCTATTCCTCATTTCAACAAAACAGCAGTTCTTGTAATCGGTATTAAATTCTCTCTCAATAGTAATTTTTATTCAACTCAATAGCAATTGTTTATTCAACCTCATTTTTTAAAATAAACAGCAGTTTGATAAACTTCATTTTTTTTCAATAGCAATTGTTAATTCAACTCTTTTACTAAAAGACTTTCACTCTTGGGACTTCGATTAATAAAAATGGTCACTCAAAAAATTTTATCCACTCAATAATAGCTTAGTATATTCACTTTTAAGTTTTTTGCTCTCTTGCGTTTTGTTGATACAAATTTATACTCAATTTGAGTATTGAGGGGGGCTTTTTCGATGAAGTGCAGGAAATGACGTCTGTTTGGGGACAATTTTCAGATAATTGGCGGCCTTATTCAGTTAACTGGCGCACTATCTTCGATAAGTGGTGCCGTTTAAGCTTTTTTGGTAGCTTATCAGGAAAAATAAAAGCAGATATAGTTCTACTATACCTGCTTTAAATACTATAAATAAGTCTTATTTGGGTTACTTCACGTCTAGCACTACGTATTTCACATTCTTACGGTCGTTGGTATAAGTAATGTGCACAAGGCCGTCTGACGATTGAATAATAGCAGGATAGCTAAATTCGCCTCTAGGCTCGTCTTCCAGCACGCATATATCTTTCCAGTTAACACCATCGTCCGAAATCGCTACGCTTAGTTTTTGGCGGCCATTATCCCATTTTTTGCCTCTCTTTAATGGGTTATAGATAATTACCTGTTTGCCATTTTTTAATGTAACAGCATCAGTGCCCGAGTTAGGGTTTAGCAAGTTTGTTGTTTTTAGTGGCCCCCAGGTCTTACCATTGTCGCTCGACCATGTTTCTACCACATAGTTTTGCTTGCTACGGCAAAGCAATTGCATACGGCCGTCGGCATATTGCAAGATACTTGGCTGAATAACTCCGAATGTATCGTTCTCTATCGGAATTTTCACCCAGTTTTTTCCATCCTTATCCGATTTCTCAAGATGAATATGCCAGATGTCGCCCTTTACACTTTCTGTACTAGTCGGATACAGAATATCACCATTAGCCAATTGCACAGGTTTATTTTTAATTGGCCCCAGCATACCATCAGGAAGTTTCTCTGCTTTAGACCAGGTAGTTCCGTTGTCGGTTGATGTTTTCACCTCGCCCCACCATTCTCTTGGGTTTTTACCTACTTTATAAAACAAGAATAGTTTACCATCAGTATTTTTGAACAATACCGGATTCCAGGTTGGATATCTTAGTTTCTCGTCAATAACGCCATCAGCTATTTTTTCCGGTTTCGACCATGTGCCATTTTCGTAGGTCGAAAGCCAGATACATACATCGGGGTTCGACTCACGTGTACCTGCAAACCATGTTGCCATCATTTTCCCTTTCGATAATTCTACAATTGATGAAGCATGGCACTCGGCAAACGGAGGATTGGTGAAAATATTTTCTTTTTTAATAACAGGGCTCTGAGAAAAACTATTTTGTACGTATAGTAAACAAAATAGAACCAATAGACGTTGAAGTTTCATAGGATACAATAGTTTTGAGTGAAATAGTGATTGTTGAGCAGGTTTGTTTATCGCTCGATAAATAAAAGGCAATTATTTTTCAAATATCATAGATTAATACGAATTTAATGCGATTTATTACTACTCATCTGGTAAAAACTTATACTTTCACCCATACTATTAAATAAATCTTACTAAACGACACTTTAAATTCATCAATCAAATTTTGCTTTATGGAGGCCCTGTTACAGTTTTTAGGCAATATACCCTGGTGGGGATACTTGCTACTTATTCTTGTTATTATAGTAATCAGAGATATTTCACAAAAGAAACATACTATCGTTCATAATTTTCCGCTGGTGGGGCATCTACGTTATTTCATCGAAAGCATAGGGCCTGAGTTTCGTCAGTACATTGTTGCTAATAATCGTGAAGAACTACCTTTTAACCGCCGTCAACGCTCATGGATTTATGCCTCTTCTAAAAAAGAAAACAATTTTCAGGGTTTTGGTACCGACCAGGATATGTACAGCGCAGGTTATAATTTTATTAAACCTGCTATGTTGCCCTATAAACTCCCCTCAGGGCACCCAAATGTAGCAAACCCTTACATCTGTCCGTCGGCGAAGGTTATCGGCGAATACCACAAGCGTAAGAACCCTTATTTGCCTAAATCAATCATTAATGTATCAGGCATGAGTTTTGGCTCACTATCAGCACCCGCCATAGAGTCGCTGAACATTGGTGCCAATAAATTTGGCTGTTATCATAATACAGGCGAAGGTGGGGTGTCGGCCTATCATAAAAAAGGCGCCGATGTAGTAGTAAATATCGGAACGGCCTACTTTGGTGTGCGTGATGACAATGGTAATTTTGTGATGGAAAAACTCATTAAATTGTGCGAGAATAACCCAGCAATAAAAATGATTGAGTTGAAACTCTCGCAAGGTGCTAAACCCGGCAAAGGGGGTGTATTGCCTGCTTCTAAACTCACGCAAGAGCTAGCCGACATCAGGCACGTGCCTATGGGAAAAGACATTATTTCGCCTGCCAGCCATAGCGCCTTTTCTAATATCCGTGAAATGGTTGATTTCATTGAACAAATGGCCGAGGCAACAGGCTTGCCGGTAGGCATTAAATCGGCAGTCGGAAAACTTGAAATGTGGGAAGAATTGGCCGACCTGATGAAGAAAACAGGCAAAGGCCCCGATTTTATCAATATTGATGGTGGCGAAGGCGGCACTGGAGCAGCTCCACCAAGCTTTGCCGACCACGTTTCTCTACCTTTTGTTTATGCGTTCTCGTCGGTGTACCGAATTTTCCAGAAAAGAGACCTGAACGATAAAATCACATTTATGGGTGCCGGAAAACTTGGCTTGCCTGATAAAGCCATTATGGCATTTGCCATGGGTGTAGACGTAATTAATGTAGCCCGTGAAGCGATGCTTTCAATCGGGTGTATTCAGGCGCAGGTTTGCCACAACAATACTTGCCCAACAGGTGTAGCCACACAAAACAAGTGGTTACAGTCGGGTATAGACCCAACGCTGAAAAGCGAACGCCTCTATAATTACATGAAAATCATGACAAAGGAGATATTGGAAATATGCCATGCAGCAGGTTATGAACACCCTTGCCAATTTATGATGGATGATGTTGATGTAGCAATGGGCGACAACAATCGCACACAATCGCTCAGAACAACGTATCAATATCAGAAAACCCCAGTGAAATTTGAAGGTTTTCAGAAGTTGTTAGATAACCCTTATCTAGGTGGGCAGGGTTCTAGGTGATTTGAGGAATAAAGAGACCTCACTCCCTAAAAGTCCCTCTCTTCGCTGTTGGAGAGAGGGACTTTTTACTCCCTTCTCTAATGTCGGAAAAGGGTCAGGGATGGGGTAAGTAATATTTTTACAAATTTAAGACTTCTTTGGCCCTACTGAATCATACACAATTACTTTCTCCCATAGATGTGAGTAATCTGCAATAAATTTCAAGTGGACAGGGTGCGTCTGATAAATCTCTTCTTGCTCTAGGCTATCGAAAAACAATAACCACGATACTGCATAGCCACGCTCTATTACACTTCTGTTGGTACTGGCAGGCACACCAATATGAACCATTTTAATTTCCTTAACTTTCGATAATACCTCTAAGCCTTCTATCAACTTGGCTTTATCTGCTTCGTTACCCGGGTTTTTCAACCAGAAATACACATGATGTACAAATAGTTCTTTGGCTGTTGTTTCATCGGCCGCAAAAGCTGGCGCAGCAGCAACCGAAGCTAAGGCAGTATTTTTCAGGAATTTTCTACGTGTTGTTTTATTCATTGTCTTTTCTATTTAGAATTTCGATAAAATCTTTGGTAAAGTGTTTACAGAAACAATTTCTCGTAAGCCTTAGGCATGGCGTTAATCGGCTTGATGAGTATGTCACGGTAGAATACCTCAGCGGCTTCGCTTTGCAACTGTATTTTGCCGCTGGTCATTGGTATTTCTTTTCCGTCGGGTTGTATGTAACGTGAGTTTTGCAGTACCATTACAACGTGACCATTTACAATATGCAGGCTTTTACCATTGAAACAGATAAGCTCTAAGGTAGTCCATTCATTGGCAGGGCTCTCGTAGTCGTCAGAACGCATACAGTAATATTCCCCATTGCTCTTGAATGTTCTAAATGGCTGCTTTTCATCAGCAATGCTATTCATGATACCTTCAGAGGGAAATGAGCGTATATCGATAGCCGAATTGGCCTGACACCAGAAGTCACCCATGTGTCCTTCCATAATCTGAAATTCCTGTGAAAGCATCCACGTGCGCCAATATTCTGCACCAGCCTCGCCTATAGAATGATAAAGAATACCCGAATCACGCAGTTTATCCACTCTTGGCACATACTTTTGTCTACCCCATTTTACTTGCAGTTTCAGGTGATAATTTTCGTAAGACTTACGGCTAATGAGGCAACCGTATATTTCACCACTTACTCGCAATACAGGGCCGCTTGATTCATTTAAAACCGAGAATACTCCACGCTTATCGTTATTATAACCCACAGGTTTCATATCTCTACCTAAAGAATCTTTCGGTACATTTCCATTATAATTATTCTTATGTTCATAACTTAAATAGTTTTCCCATTGGCTTAAGTCCTTATCTAAAAGAACCGACCATTCATCTACTTTATTTATTGAAAGAAGTCCGATAACGCTCAACAATGATACTAAAAGCAAGTATATTTGTCTCATACTTATAGCTATTTAATTATAGAATTACTTATATTGCTGCAAAACTACTCGAAAACATAGGTTCAATTGTTGTAAAAATCCAATATATATTGGTGCTTTTTTGACTATACTCCCATGAAACGATACATACTACATACTCCCTTTAGCATTTATCACTTTGAGGCCACTACATGGGTGCATTCGGTGCATAAACACACTTACTTCGAGATTATTTTTATACTCCGAGGCAATGGTATTCATAATATCAACGGAAACGAATTTCAGTATTCTAACGGAGACGTTTTTCTTTTAGGTCCGGAAGATTATCATCATTTTGAAATTAATGACATAACTGAGTTTTGTTTTATCCGCTTCAACGAATCAATTTATAATACCCATGCCGAAGATAAAGACAGCAACTGGCAGCAGATTATGAAAGCGCTACTCTATACTTCGTCGCAGAGCAGAGGCACAATAGTGCACGATAAACACGAAAGAGAAAAACTACATAGCTTGCTAAAACTGCTTGAAGAAGAAAACGAAAATGAGCAATTGCAATACTTTGAAATACTGCGCAACAGTATTATGCGCAGTATGATGATAATTCTAGCCCGAAATCTATTTGGGCAGACACCCACCAGCCCGGTTCTGAAAGATTCTGTGGAGGCTATTCTGACCTATATTAAAAAGCATATTTACCAGCCGTCAGAACTTACTATTGAGCATCTGGCCGATGTATTTAATTATGCTCCTGATTATATCAGTATATTTTTCAAGAAACACACAGGTGAGTCATTGAAGCAGTACATTACTAAACATAAAATCAAACTCATTGAAACCCGCTTGCTGTTCAGCCAGTTGACAATTACAGAAATTGCCGATGAATTTGGCTACACCGACGAAAGCCATTTTTGCAAGCAGTTCAAAAAATTTACAGGTAGCACACCTACGGCTTTTCGGAAGAGGGAGTAAGGAAAAAACACAACACCTTTCGGTGAAGTACATATTTTTCTTATCTTCGGATTCTCAACAACAACCTTAACACACTAATCCATGAAAAAACGTTTCTTCTTGCTTTGGGTATGTCTTTATAGCACGTTTGCATTCTCGCAAAACCCCGTGCAAAATACTGTTATCAATGCCGTGCTAGACGATATGAAGGCATTCAATAAGCAAGAATCAGCCTCTGATTCTGTCGATTCGCCCTATCCGCTTGGAAGAAACCGGGAAGAAGATTTCTTAAAAAAGTATCAGTTTTACAAAAAAGAATATGATAAGCTAAATAGTGTTGACGAAAAAAGCCTGACATTCGACGATCAGATAAATATTGCCTTACTGAAATACCGGATCAATGATGAGTTGATCTCTTACGAATACAAAGAACACCTAAATCCTATTCTTTCTGACGAGGGTTTCCACACAGGTTTGGCAGGTATTGCTTCACGTAATTATTCAGACAAAAAGCAAATACAACGATACATCACCTTGCTAAAAGGGATTCCGGTATTTGTTGACGAGAACCTGGACTTAATCAGAAAAGGGCTGGCTTTAGGCATTTCTCAACCAAGCGTGGCATTGAAAGGTTATGAGGCAACGTACAATACGCATATCGTTGATAGTTACGAAAAATCCAATTTCTGGAAGCCGTTCAAAGAAAAGCCTTATGCTATTTCAGACGCTGACTGGAAGCAATTGCAGGCTGAGGGCAGAAAGCAGATTGAACAAAGTGTAGTGCCGAGTTATGAAAAAATCAGAACTTTCTTTGAGAAGGAATACCACCCTAAAACCCGGAAAACGCTCGGAGCATCGCACCTTCCGAACGGAAAGAAGTTTTACGCTGAAAAAGTAAAACATTTTACGACTACCAACAAAACACCCGACGAGATATATACTATAGGAATGCAGGAAGTAGAACGTATCAGAAAAGAAATGCAACAAGTGCTTAATGATGCAAAATTCAGTGGCTCTATCAAAGACTTTATTGATTACCTGCGTACTGACCCTAAGTTTTATCCGACTACGGGTGAGCAATTACTAAAAGAAGCATCTTTTATTGCCAAAAAGATAGATGGCAAGCTGCCCCTCCTATTCGGCAAATTGCCTCGCCAACCTTATGGTGTAGTACCTGTGCCTGAATACCTCGCTCCTACTTATACAGCCGGCCGCTACAGTGGTGCATCTATTAAATCAAAAAATGCAGGTAATTATTGGGTAAACCTTTATAATCTGCCAAGCCGTACTTTATATACGCTCGAAGCTCTAACACTACATGAAGCTGTACCGGGGCATCATTTACAAATATCGCTTACGCAAGAATTAGAAAACCTACCTGATTTCAGACGAAACCTATACGTAAATGCGTATGGCGAAGGCTGGGGACTTTATGGAGAATATCTGGGCTATGAGCTAGGTTTATACAAAGACCCTTACAGCCTATTTGGCCGCCTTACCTACGAAATGTGGCGGGCTTGCAGATTGGTGATTGACGTAGGTATTCATGACAAAGACTGGACGAGAGACCAGGCAGTTAGCTTTCTGGCCGACAACACGGCTCTTTCTTTACACGAAGTAAATACCGAAATTAACAGATATATCTGCTGGCCGGGGCAAGCACTTGCTTATAAGATTGGTGAAATAACTATTAAAAACCAACGCAAAAAAGCAGAAGCAGCCCTAAAAGACAAATTTGATGTGCGGGCTTTTCATGACCTTGTGTTATCGCAAGGCACAGTTACGATGTCGATTCTGGAGAAAATGGTTGATAGGTATATTGCCGAAGAATTGAATAAGAAGAGTAAAGAATAAGGTTTCAAGTATTTAATCGTGCCACGGGTATACTCAGTCGAGAATGCCCGTGGCACGGTTAGTAGACTATAATACTTAAACCCAATTAATCCCCTTTTTCAATAATCCTAAAGTCTTTTCTTCTTCGCTGCCTGCCTCAGCTTTGTAGTCATATACCCAATTGGCTATGGGTGGTAAGCTCATTAATATAGATTCGGTACGGCCGTTTGTTTCGAGTCCGAATTTTGTTCCTCTATCCCATGCCAGATTAAACTCAACATAACGTCCCCGGCGAAGCATTTGCCAGTTTGTTTCATATTCCCCGTAAGGTAAAGTATTGTTTTTAGCCATTAAATGCGTATAAATTGGTGCAAAGCTTTCGCCAACCGATTGCACAAAGGCAAATAATGCTTCTTTTGATAATTCTTCACTCGGTTTCAGATAATCAAAGAATACCCCACCTACTCCACGGGTTTCATTTCTGTGCGGAATAAAAAAGTAATTATCAGCCCATTCTTTATATTTTGGATAATACTCAGACGAATGCTTATCACAGGCCGCTTTCAATTGCGTATGAAACCAACGTGCATCTTCTTCTACTACATAATGCGGGGTCAGGTCAATGCCACCGCCAAACCAGCACGTGCCATTTGCCATTTCAAAATAGCGCACATTCATGTGTATAATAGGTACCATCGGGTTTACAGGGTGTTGCACAATAGAAACCCCAGTAGCAAAATAATCTGTTTTCTCAGTCAGTTTTAATTGCTTTTGAAGCGCCTCTGACACCTCACCCGAAACGCCCGAGAAGTTTACTCCGCCTTTGGCAATGATATTTCCGTCAGTAATCACACGGGTGCGTCCGCCGCCGCCGCTGTGGTGCTGCCATAGATCTTCATGAAACTTTGCTTTGCCATCGGTCTCTTCAATAGCCTTACAAATATTATTTTGAAGCGTTTTGAAGTAATCGGCAATATTTTCTTTGGATAACATAAGATTCTTTTCAAATTTTGTGGCAATTTAGCGACACTTATAGAGCTACCCAATAATAATTTTCTTTTTTATCTATTCAATATGCATCTAAAAGGATTAACAGCCGTAGTTACAGGAGGGGCATCGGGCTTGGGAGAAGCCGTAGTAAGAAGATTCGTAAAGGCAGGAGCAAATGCCATTATTGTTGATTTGAACGAAGAGAAAGGCAAAGCGCTGGCGAGCGAATTAGGTCGTAAGGCAAAATTTGTAAAATGTGATGTTTCGTCTGAAAAAGATGCGCAGAAAGTAATGAGCCAGGCCATTGCCCGTTTCAAGGCTATTCATATTCTTGTTAATTGTGCTGGTATTGCACCACCTGCCCGCACAGTTGGCAAAGAAGGCCCGCATTCGCTGGCGCATTTTCAGAAAATCATTAATATCAATCTTGTAGGCTCATTCAACATGATTCGTCTGGCGGCGTTTGAGATGTCAAACAATACACCAAACGAAGAAGGCGAAAGAGGTGTGATAATCAATACGGCTTCGGTAGCTGCCTATGATGGCCAAATCGGACAAGCTGCTTATTCGGCCTCTAAAGGTGGTATTGTTGCTATGACTCTACCTATTGCACGAGATTTATCAAGAAACGGCATAAGAGTAATGACCATCGCACCGGGTATTTTTAAAACCCCTCTCATGGCCTCATTACCCGAAGAAGCGCAACTATCATTAGGTCAGCAAGTTCCGTTTCCACCACGATTAGGCCGCCCTGATGAATATGCCCAACTGGCACAAAGTATTGTAGAAAACACCATGCTGAATGGCGAAGTAATCCGTCTCGACGGCGCTATCAGAATGGGGCCAAAATAAATAGAATTAATTGAGTGAATTAGTGGTTTAGTGATTGAGTGATTATTTAAACTACTCGCAAGAAAACTATCAATTAATCACTCAATCTCTCAATCACAAATTCCTAAATAAAATCATGTTCTCATTAAGTAATATTATTCGTCCTCATATCCTTACTTTAACACCTTATGCTTCAGCACGTGATGAATATACCGGAAAAGAAGGCATTTTTTTAGACGCCAACGAAAACCCTTTCGGGGCTGTTATTGAAGGTAATTATAACCGTTATCCTGACCCTTACCAGTCTGAGATAAAAGATAAACTGGCTGTTATTAAGGGTGTTCGGCCAAGCCAGATTTTTCTGGGCAATGGCTCTGACGAAGCCATCGATTTACTAATTCGTGCTACCTGCGAGCCAAAGCAAGATAACATTATCACGATGCCACCTACTTATGGGATGTACAAGGTATGTGCTGATATTCAGAATACGCCCGTAGTACAGGTTTCTCTTACTACTGATTTTCAGATAAACGTTGAGGCTGTATTGGCAGCGGTAAATGCGCACACAAAACTAATCTGGGTATGTTCGCCGAATAATCCATCAGGGAATTTAGTGCAGCGTGATGCGGTTATTCAGCTTTTAGATAGTTTCCAGACTGGTTTGGTAATTGTAGATGAAGCCTATATTGATTTTACCGATGCCGAATCGTTCACGAAATTATTGGATACTTATCCGAATTTGGTAGTATTACAGACTTTTTCTAAAGCATGGGGATTGGCGGCTTTGCGTTTCGGAATGGCATTTGCGTCAGAGGATTTGATTAAGATTCTGAACAAAATCAAATATCCTTATAACCTCAACGCTGTTACACAAACTTTGATTTTAGACGCACTTGATCAGGAGGAGAAGAAAAATAACTATGTGAAGGAGATTCTGAAAGCCCGTGAAAATCTGGCCGGACTGCTTAGCGAGTTACCATTGGTGAAACACATTTATCCGTCAGACTCTAATCAGTTATTAGTAAAATTTGATGATGCTAAGGCTGTTTTCAAATACTTGATTGATAGAAAAATCATTACCAGAGACCGCTCGAATGTACAATTATGCGAAGGCTGTATCCGTATCTCGATTGGTACCGATGCCGAGAACAATAGTTTGGTAGAGGTCTTGAAAACTTATTGATTTCATTAAGCTAATTATACAAATAGCCCCGCTAGTGAATCTAATCTCATTAACGGGGCTATTTTATTACTCAAGCCTAAGTATTAACTTACATTGGCTGTTTATTATTATTATTCATCTTGAACTCACTTGTAGATGGATATATTTTAATCCAGAATTCTTTTGTTTCTCCGCTCAATACTTCTGTATCTACCTGATCTTTTCCGTAATTAGCTATCAAGCCGAAAATCAAAGTCTGCTTAACAGGGTCTGTAGAAATATTTTTATAAACCAGTCGATACTCGCCATAAGCAATTTTTTTACTGAACTCAGGCAAGTGATTGTTGGCGTTAAAACTATTGCCATAAACCGGATGCAAGCCGCTTACTGTATTTTTACAGTAACAAACCAACTCACCTGACTTAGTATAAAGCCAATACTCACAAAAACTATTTGCAACTCCTAAGTCGATACCTACATACGAAACCGGCATCATTACCACACTATGTGAGGGAAAAGAAAACATAATATCGGGTGAGGTAATTGGATAGAAATTAAAAACATGCTCACCTCTAACAAGCGGGGTTTTTAGGGTATCAGGTTTAACTACCAAGCCATCATTACTATTAGTGGCAGGGGGTCTGGCAGAAGGCTTACCGCCTATTCTGATTGCTTGCTTTTCTGGAACTATTTCAGATGGCAAAGGAGTAGGCACTAGGTTTGTACAGGCCACAGCAGTTATTCCGGTAAAGGCACAGAAAACGCTTTTCTTTAAAAATTTATTCACAAACATTTTAGGGTATAGTGACAATATATAAATAAATAACGATATATAATGACTTAAATTTTACCCAAGCTTTGTTTGCTAAACTTAGCTATTAGTCTTAAACTAAGGTTTATGAAAAAGTCAAGGGTACAAAATTGCTTTTATACCCTTGACTGCAAATATCCTGAAAAGGTTGGAACATTACTATTTTTTTTCAGTACTCAACCAATCTTTTCTTAATTTCAATTGTGCCTCTGTTGGGCTATCTACGAGTTTTAATACGTTTTTCTCGGTTACATCTACCACCATTGCCGGAGAAGACAATTTAACTATTTCTTCTTTACCATCGCTGTTTTTACGGGCAACTTCCATCGTAACCACATCACCTTCTTTAGTATTGTTGTTATAATCATCTAAAATGTGTTGAGCCTTCTGAATATCAAATAGCTGGCCATTCAACGATACTATTTCGTCATTTAACTGATAGCCCATTTTTGTACCAAACTCGTTTATTTTGCTTACGTTAGCAATCTTTATACGTTTGGTTTGTGCATTGAAGCCCAGGCTAATACCACCTAAACTGATTTTTTTAATAGTAGCCTCCGGCAAATATTCAATACCTACCAATTGCAAAGTTTCAGAAAGTGGCAAAGGATTTGGCCCTTCAACATACTTAGCAAAGAACTCACGGATTTCAGGGTAAGTCAAAGAGGTAATTTTATCGAATAACTCATCATCTTTAAACGATTGTGTTTTACCATAGGTTTTCGCCAAATCTTGCATTAAGTTTTGTGTCCCATACTTACCACCTGATAACTGGCGTAGTTTAATATCCAGACTCAGGGCAATCAAAGCACCTTTGTTGTATACATTCATGTATTGGTTTTTGTAAGTATCCAATACACCTTTACTCATTTCAGTAAATGGCAACTTATCATTCATCATTTTCATGGTTGTCATTTTCTGACGCAACATATCAAGGTACTGCGGCATTTCTATCAAACCATACTTAATCTGCATGTGTCCGGCAGCGTATTCGGTTGCTCCTTCATACATCCACAAGTGTTTCGACATTTTAGGGGTATTGAAATCAAAATCACCTATTTCTTCTGAGTGAATGCTCAAAGGCGTAATAATATGAAAAAACTCATGCGAAGCCACATCTTTTACCGTCTGTGCAAGCTCTTTTGATGTTCCCTCAGGCAAGTAATAGAACGACGAATAAGAGTGCTCTAAAGCGCCATAACTCATCAGATTAGGGTTGTCAGACAATACTATCAGGAAAGCATATTTCTTGATTGGTAATTCGCCACCTAAATATTCTTTTTGTGCATTCAGCATCGAGTTGATATTAGCAGCTATTTCTTTAGAATTAGCCTGTTTGTTTGGCGAGAATACAGATACCAGAATATCAGCACCACCAATTTTCAATACGGTTGTATCAGGGCGGGTATAAAGAATAGGCGCATCAGATAAATCGAAATAATTATCGGCTACAAATACATCTTTGGTAGCTGTAGTATTAGCAAAATTCATAGAAGTAGCGCCATAAAAACCTTCAGGCTTAGTAAATGAAACCTGATAAGGCACTTTTGTCATGCCACCGAAATACCCGAAAAAGCAGAAGGTATTCACGGCAAATTTTTTATTGGTATCAATATCACTTCCGGCAGGTTCAAATATTTTTTCTCCTTTAATTTCCGGCGAGTCCCAGGTATCATCTACTTTATATGTAATTTTATAAAGGCTTTGTGCATTTTTGATAGACCAGCTATTTACATCTACTCTGTCAACAGGCAAAGTATCACCTTTGGCATTGTAGGCTTTGAAGTTTGATACATAACGGCCAAAATCATAATTGGCATAAGTGCCGGGTACAATTTTAGGTAGAAAATAAGTAATCAGGTCGGCACTGATTTTTGGTGCAACTAAAGAAACTTCTAATTTATCGTTTTCAACCTTGGTTAAATCAACAGAAAATTGATAGAGATTATCTTTTTGTGTAGATGAAGTACTCACGGAAGCTTTTCTGGTACAAGCTGTCATTACAGCCATAGTCAGAAGCATATAAGCTATTTTTTTCATAAATATTTGATTATTGTTTGTTAAAATTTAAAACTAATCGGGTACATAAAACGCACAAATTTATCAATTCTTATAACAGTAAAAAATATACCGAATAAGCAATTGTGCGTTTTAGTTATTAAAAGGCTACTCAATACAGCATATTAACACTTCTACCCTAAAACAAGCATGCTTCCGCCTTTGTTTGTTAACATTAATTAACGTCTTTGCCCTCTTCCAGTTTTTTTATCATGCTGGCTACACTATTTTTATTCAAATCATCAGGCGCTTGGCTCAAAGCGTCTTTCATGTGTTCAAGTGCTTTTTTGTAATCTCCATTGGCTGAATACCCTCTGCCCAAGCCGACATTTGTAGTAAACTGATTAGGATTTTTATCATAATTGGTCTTGAAAACTTTCAGGGCATCTTGCGCTTGTTTCATGGTCAGTAATCGGCGGCCATATTGGTGAAGTTCTATCATATTACCCAACGGAACAGCCTCGTCCATTAAAGTTTTGGCTTCTACCTGTCTGTTTAGTTTTGCCAATACTGTGGCTTTGGTACTTAGTGTCTGAAAATTCTTTTGTCCTACAAAGCGGGCCTTTATGGCTTCATCGGCCCAGACAAGTGCTTGCTCCAATGCTATATTGTTTTGCACACAATAGTTAGCCGCCTGCACAAACGACTCCCACTTAAAACCGGGCTTGGTATGAAGCTCGTTTCTGAAAGATTCCAGTTGTATCTGCTGCACATCAAACTCTACTTTAAATGGTATCATGCGTTTTTCCCACATTAGGGCAATAGTTGCGGCATTATCTGTCTGGTCAATAAATTCATATTTCAGCCATTCTACACTTTTATCTAGCGGCTGACTTTTTACGTCTACCCGCAAGGCATCTTGCGCAGGATCATAATAAAAACTTCCCCAAGAATTATTTGCCTTCGAGAAAATCAAGGTATTGTTGGTTTCACCTAAAATAATATGAAAACCATAAGTACCTGCCGGTAAATCTTTACCCTCTATTTTTACAGGGCTCGAAAAACTAATGGTAGTATTTTCGTTTGCGCCTGCACGCCATGGCGCAGCTTTGCTGGTGCCAAAGCCCAAATCAGCCAAACCATAGTGCGCTATAGGTGTACCCCAAATTTTACCCTCACGGCCTTTTACACCCGGGCGACCGTAGTCAATCGTGATTTTGCTTATTCCGATTTGTTCTGATACCGATGCTTTTTTATTTCCGCCATCGGGTGCAGCTGTTAAGTCTCCTTGGGCAAATGTCATGGTGCCTGCTACTATCAAGGCAATAGCAAGTAAAAGTGTCTTTTTCATAATTATAGATTGTTAAATAATAGATTATTTGAGGCTTATAAGAAGCACGGCAAATAAGTAAAAAATAATCTGCCCTCTATCACCCATTTTTGGGGATATTTTGTCGTTAAACTAATTCTATGCCCTTTATGCTGCTCAAATATGCTGTTATGGCTTGATTTTAAGAGAAAAAATCTATTTTTGCATACATTAAATCTTACAACACATGATATTAGATTTTTCAATTGTAGATGTATTTGCTGAGCAAAAGTATCAAGGCAATCAACTGGCTGTTTTTGAACACGCCAATGGGCTGACTGACGACCAGATGTTACGGATTGCCCGTGAAATTGGCTTTCAGGAATCAACATTTGTACTTTCTGATGAAGCCATAGATGGAGCATATGATGTCAAAATCTTTACGCCTGAGTACGAAGTGCCCTTTGCTGGTCATCCCACATTAGGCACAGCCCATGTATTGATGAAAGAGACGGATACAGAGATAAGCCTGAATCTGAAAGTGGGAAAAGTACCTGTAACGGCAGAAAATCAAACACTGTGGCTCGAAATAAGTAATCCGGTTTTTGGTGAAAATTTTAGCACCGATATTGCGCTATTACTAGGGCTACACCCGGAAGATATAGATGAAACAATGCCTATCCAACTGGTTTCAACCGGATTACCTTATATTATTGTCCCTTTAAAAACCCTGAGGGCTGTTCAGGAAATACGGATAGAAGATTTGCCAATTAAAGAATGGCTGACAGAAAACAAGCTATACAAAACCAATTCGCCTGATGGGTTGACCACAGCATTTTTTATTTTTACCGACGAAACCCACGCCGATGTTAATCATATACATGCCCGTATGTTTTGCCTCGAAAACGATAGAATTGTAGAAGATGCTGCCACAGGAAGCGCCAATTCTTGTTTGTTGGCCTACTTGCTTAAATACGAATTACCTATGATTCATAAATATGTAGAGCAGGGTTATGAAATGAATCGACCGTCTTTGATTAGTATAAGAGGTGAGTTAAACGAAACAGGCAGTTATAAGCTACAAGTTGGTGGCAAAGTTCAGCTAGTAGCGCAAGGTAAATGGTTTGTGTAAGCCTATGAAACTGTTTGAGTTAATCTTATTGAACTAAAAAAGTTGCTTTTGATTTTCAAAATTTAACTCAAACAGTTTCTAAATTTTTACGACTTTTGCACCACAATTAACACGTTCATAATTCCTTTTTTAAAAGACCTAACCTATGGCTAAGAATACATTCCGAAGTAAGACTCCTCCTACAAAAGTGGCACCTGTGCCTGCTCCACCCCGATTAGCTCCTGTCTGGGTTAGGTTAAAGCGTGTGCTTATAAGGTTTATAATCTTTTTCTTTGTGTCGTCTATAGGGTCGGTTATTTTGTTCAAATTCGTACCGGTGCCTTTTACAGCCACCATGCTGTCAAGGAAGATAGATGCCATAGCTGATGGTAAAAGCAGCAAGATTTATTACGACTGGACACCCTATAGCAAAATATCAAGAGAAGCTCCTTTGGCCGTAGTAGCAGCAGAAGACCAGCTTTTCCCTGAACATTGGGGATTCGATTTTAAATCAATGAATAATGCCTTTGAGCGTAACATGAAAGGTAAGAAAATACGTGGTGCAAGTACTATCTCTCAGCAAGTAGCAAAAAATGTCTTTTTGTGGCAAACCCGTAGTTATATCAGAAAAGCCATTGAGGTATATTTTACGGCTTTAATAGAATTGATATGGGGTAAGCAACGGATACTGGAAGTATACCTGAATGTAGCAGAAATGGGTGATATGACTTTTGGCGTTGAAGAAGCCTCAAAACGATATTTCGGAAAATCGGCCATTAACTTAAGCCGTGACCAAGCCGCCCGCATTGCAGCCGTACTACCAAGTCCCAGAAAGTGGTCTATCGACAAACCGGGGCCTTATGTATCACGGCGCACAGGGCAAATAGCCCGCCAGATGCGCGCTTTGGGTGGGCCTGCGTACCTGAGCAATCTACGTAAGTTCTGAGTGCTACTTTAGCTTAGCACCCAATTCTTTAAATTTCGTTAAATCCTGTTTGCCTAGCGTTGCATATTTTTCTGCTTCTGTTAGTTCTTTTTTGGCAGCGACAACATCGCCTTTTCTTTGTTTTAATCTGGCCGATTGGAAATAATACTCTGCCTGTTGACCATTATCTTTCAATAATGGTTTGGCTTGTGTCAGGTATTTCTCAGCCTGTGGCAAATGGGTATTCTCAGTTGTATTATCTAGCACAAATGAAGCAATATAAACCAAACCCGCTCCATTACCGCCCAGTTTCTTGGCAAAATTATCTATTATCACCATTGCTTGGTCGGTGTGTCCTTCACGAACCAACGCCTTAGCTTCTTGTTGCCAGGTAGCGCCTTCGGCATATTGTCCGAAACCCACTTTGGTCATGTATTCCTTAATCTTGTTGAGCTTTGCAGAAGAATACGTTAGCCCCTTTTTACTATACAAAGAACTCTGGATAATAACGCCATATACATTCTGCTCGCCTCCCGGGTGGCCGCCCGAAACTTCAAACTGTTTGGCGGCATCTACGTGTTCGAGCCAATATTGCGCAAAACCATTGTCAACATCTTCTATTATTTTTTTTGTGATAGCCCAACTGATTTGGGTATTGAGTTCATCTTTCGGGAAAACATCATAAACGGTTCGGGCAACTGCCAGATTGGTAGCGGTATCTTTCACCACACGGCTATAATAGGCATAGCCTATCAGAAAATTCAAATCTCTTTCTCCGGCTTCATAACGTTTTTTATAACTTGAAGACCTTTTTTCAGGATCAAGCGCTATTTTGCCTATACTAATTACACTTTCATCTTTGGGCTCGCCTGCATCGGCCTGATGCACCAGATTGCTGTTAGGATCAAAAAACAGAAACAATGGAAAATTTGGCAAGTGGATATTCTTGCTGTTCAGAAACTTCACCTGTTCGGCTTTTTCGCCGTTCAGTTTATAATTAATAAAATTCTTGTTGAAGAAAGCCCCCACAGTAGCCGATTTCAAAACAGGCTCAAAGCTCTGACACACAGGGCAAGTAGGTAGATAACACTCTACAAAAACCAGTTTATTAGCAGCTTTAGCTTTTTTAAAAGCAGTTTCGATGTCTGTTTCCCAGATAATCCCCTGAGCAAAGGTTAGGTGTGTTAAAAACACAAGCGCAAGCAAAAAGTATGTTCTCTTCATAAAGACTTGGTTAAAAAGGCAAAGTAAACAAGAAAACTGATTGCTTCAAAAAAGTATTTTTGGGCACAGGGTAGGGAGCGGAGGGGGCTGACGTGTGAGTAAAAGCATGGGGGTAAAAAAGGATATAGTAGAAATTAAACTCATACCCTTTTCTATCCGCATGCTCTATAAACTCTTTGGCAATTATCCGATACCCTCAAGCTCTATGCAAAAGCCCTTCGCTCCATGCCCCAAGCACCTTAATTACACCCCTTAATCTGTGCCGTGAATATGCTTCGGGCGTCGGCCACAAAACCTGGTTTTAGTAAAATTGATTTTCCGGCTTCAAAGGTTACCGAAGGTGCAGGCGTAAAATTAGGGTCGCCTATTTTCTTAGCCGATTCTATAGTATTCAATGCCTTTATTTTCTCACTACCTGTAGTAATGTTGTTATTTACCGTTACGGCTGTAGTAACTACCGTTACATCAACAGAGCCGGAACCTCCTGCACTACACTGTGCAACATAAGTAGTACTAACACTTGGATTTACAGTGATTGATGTACCCGTCTGGCTACTTGCTCCACCTAACCACGTGAGCGTTCCGCTACAACCTGTTGCTGTAAGACTTACAGAAGAACCGGGGCAAAGAATCGGCTTTGCCGGAGTAATACTGATAAAGCTGTTGCCATTACAATTGCTTCCTGCCGTAATTGTGATACTTTTTTCAGCACTTCTACAACCTGTACTAGATTCGCACCAACCTTTGTATGTACCTGGTTCGCTTATGGTTCGGGTATTTTGATAAGAATTAGTAATAGGCCCTGCATTTGGTAATGCTGCATTACTCCAATAAAAATTATCTGCTGTGCTCGGACACTGTGCAGTCAGAGTAGCTGCAATACCTTTACAGATAGTTGCTTTGTCGGTAGTAATGCTTGGTTGCTGAGGCGTTTGATTAACTGTAACTTTAAATATGGCTGAAGAGTCGCTGTTACAACCATTAAAAGTTGCTAAAACTTTATAATTGCTTGTAGTGCTTGGCGAGACAGTCAAAGCTGCGGTGCTACTGCT
>JADMIO011482822.1_pt1 | contig 35736 bp, 25 predicted proteins | sample 8958161 | NCBI WGS metagenome assembly JADMIO01 (sample SAMN16585339, study PRJNA669376) | soil metagenome | isolation source: Crop rotation soil | place: USA: Cullars Rotation, Alabama | collected 2011
GAATTCCCGCCGTTCACGGAGAGCTTCTGCCCCGTGATGAAGTTCGCGGCGTCGGACGCGAGGAACGCGACGGCAGCCCCGATGTCGGCGGGCACGCCCATCCGCTTCATCGGAACACCGGCAGCATACGCCCGTTTGGCTTCCTCCGAATCATCCTTATGCCGCTCCGTCGGGATCCAGCCCGGCGAGACGATGTTCACCGTGATCCCGAACGTCGCCAGCTCCATCGCCCACGAGCGCGTGAGGCCGAGCTGCGCTCCCTTGGCGGACACGTAATTCGAAAACTCCGGCACGCCCTTCTCGAGCACTTCCGAGCCGATCTGGATGATCCGCCCCCACCGCCGCTGCTTCATGCCGGGGACGACCGCTTTCGCGAGGATCACCGGCGACTTGACGAAGAATTCGAGCTGGTCGAGGCACGCCCGCCAGGTGAGCTTCTCCAGCGGCACGAACGGCTGCGGCCCCGTCGCGTTGGGCACGAGGATGTCGATGGGGCCGAGGCGGTTCGCGATCTCCTGCACCATCCGCGCGACCTGCTCCTCCTCGCGCACGTCTGCTTTGAACGCCGCCGCGTCGCCGCCGGCTTTCTTCACGAGCTCGACGACCCGCGCGGCCTTCTCAGGACTCGCGAAGTAATTCACCGCGACGTTCGCGCCGCAGTGGCCGAGCGCCACCGCGATCGCTTCCCCCAGCCCGCGCGACGCGCCGGTGACGAGGGCCACACGTTTGGAAAGGTCGTATTGCATGGCTTACGTGCCCTCATCCTACGGCAGTGGCACTTAAGTGCCACTGCCACGCGGCGCACGGGTGAATCCCGTTCCAAATGCCACGGAATTCTGCTCCGGCAAGACTTAACCCTTCTCCGTCATAACGCGAGCGGTCCGCGGCATAACGGAACGCAACTGCGGCATAACGAACTCGTTTCACCGCATAACGAATCTCACCCCCCGCATAACGAGGTTCGCTCTCGGCATAACGACTTCCCTGCTCGGCATAACGACGTGCCTGCTCCGCATAACGGATCTCATTCGCGGCATAACGAAACGACTGCTCCCGGTTATGCCGGGAAGCAATATCGTTATGCCGCGAGGGAATCTCGTTATGACGCGCTTCGCTTCCGTTATGCCCTTCCTTCCCGCGAAGCTGTTTTACGCCCTCGCAGCGGCGTTTTTGCTTCCCGCAGCGACGTTCTTGCCGCAATGCCACAATAATTGAAGTCCCGTCGCGGCCGGCGACGATGATCACACGCATATGCCCGTGCTTCCCAGCCGGCCGATGTCGAACTACGAGCGTCAGGTGGCGTTCCGGCAGCGCAATCCCGGCTACTACCGCCGGCTGCACCGCCGCAGGCGTGCTGCGGAACAGGCGCGCGGGGTCGAGATGGAGATGGCCCAAGCCGCCGCGACGGCAGCGGCATTGCCCGCCGCCCTGCCCGCGCCCAAGCCGGTGCTGATGCTGCCGGCGCCGGTCGTTGATCCCATCACCGAACAGATCAACGCCATCAGGGCGCGGCTCGCCGCGGCGGAACCGCTGGCCGTCCCCGTCCGCCGATCGCCCGCTGCGTGAACCGGCATCCCACGCTATGGCTGCTGCTGTGGAACGTCACCCTGCCGCAGCGTGCCCGCGCATGAAGGGCAGAGCACGTCGAGAGCATCACCGATGACGCTCCACCCGTCCCTCATCATCGCGGCTGCCTGCTCGTAGTACGTCTCATTTGAGTAAGGCGGATGATTTGAGGGATAGCTCGCTTCGCGCTTGCATCGGTTGCAGAACACCATCCCGCAGAGGATGAAGGTCACGTTGTAGAACGGGGCGACGAATCGATCCACCTCGATCGGCATGGTCATTCTGCTGCCCGGCGCTGCACGGCCCTACTCCGCCGCCGCGCCGTTGCCGCCGGCGTGCACGGCATTCCGCGCCGGCCGTTTGCTGAAGCTCGACGTGACGTGTTCGAGCCACGCCGCGTCCGGCAGCGCGTAGGGGCGGAACTTTTCCATCGTGCCCTGCTCTTCGCTGAAGCTCAGGGCGCGGTAGAAGCCGAGCTTGTTGGCGGCGGGGGAATCGATCAGCGTGCTGGAGTCGGCGGCGGACATCTGGAACAGCACGCGGTTGTCGAACTCGCGCATCGCGGTGCGGTCGAGGGTGCGGTCGATCGAGACGGAGGTGTCGATCCAGGCGAGCACGTGAACGCCGACCGTGGGGCCGTCCTTGAGGATCTCGGCGAACTGCTTGCCGGGGTTGGCTTTCTTGGGCTCGTCGCCGCTGGACATCGAGAAGCTGAAGTCGTCGTCGGACTTGCGGAGGGCGCGGTAGCGCTGCAGGCCGTAGATGATCACGAAGATGTCTGGGGCGTCGGCGGGCGCGTCGCCGTCGAGACGGCGTTGGACTTCCGTGGCGATCTCGCCGACGGCGTCGCCGGCGGCGCGGAATTCGACCATCGTCGTCTCGTGCGGGAGGGCCGACTTCACGCGGTCGAACGTGCCGGCGAGCGGGGAGTCGACGGGCGTGCCGTCGAATACGTGGAACTGCGCGGCGCCGGGGCCGCGCTGGGCGGCCAGGCTGGTCATGGCGGCGGCGAGCGTGGCCATGGCGCCCTCTTCGGATTGACCGATGACGAGAAGATTCGCGCCGCTTTGACGGCGGAAGGCGATCGACGTCGGGTCCTTGATCGCGACGGGATCGCCGACCCACGCGAGCGGCGGCTGGGTGCCGAGGTTCGGCCAGTCGGAGGCGTCGAGGAGCTGGAGCAAGCGGTTGTTCTTGCGGATGTCGGCGGGCGCGTTGCCTTCGAAGACCACCGGCGACTGACGCAGGTGCCCGGTCCACGCGCTCGCGCGGCGTCCGACGGCTTCGAGGTATTTGTCCTTCCGCTCGTCGCTGAGCCAGGCGACCTGGAACGGGCTGTTGCCTTCGACGAGGCCGCCCTGGTCGTTGTAGATCGCCTCGCCGGGGCGGCTGAGCAGCCGGGCGGCGGAGTTGCTGTCGCCGAGGATGAGGTGCGAGTCGGCCTCGCTCGTCTGTAATGCGATGCGGACGGCCATCTGGCCGATCGTGGAACGCGCGAGGCCCGACGTGCCGCCAATCGTCTGCGAGCCGAGCAGCAGGTGAATCCCGAAGGCACGGCCCTGGCGGACGAGACGATCGAGGAGCAGCCCGGCTTCCTGCGCGAGCTTGTCGTCCTCGCTGAAGAACTCCTGGAACTCGTCGATGATCAGCAGCGTGCGCGGCATGACCTGGGCGCCGGGCGATTTGCGGTACGAAGCGATGTCCTGCACGCCCGCCTTGCGGAACAGATCGCCGCGGCGGGTGAGCTCGCCGTCGAGACGTTGCAGCACGCTGAGGCCGAACTCGCGGTCGCTCTCCACCGCGATGGCGCGGGCGTGCGGCAGGTTGTGCGTCGCGTAGGTCTTGAACTCGACGCCCTTCTTGAAGTCGATCAGGTAGAACTCGACTTCCTCCGGCGAATACCACATCGCGAGGTTGGTGATCATCGCGTGCAGCAGCGTCGACTTACCCGAACCGGTCTTACCCGCGATCAAAGCATGCTGCGCGACGCCCTTGCCGAGGCGGAGCTGCTGGAGGCGGGTGGCGCCCATCTTGCCGATGGGGACGCGGAGGTCGTCGGTGCTGGAGCCGGTCCAGAACTTCTCCTCGCTTGGGGCGATCGTGTCGAACGGCACCTCGACGCGCTTGGAGTCCTTCGCGCCCTTTCCGACGACGTGCACGACGTGCGTGAGCAAATCCTCGCTGGGCGGCGGGTCCAACGTCAGCGGGAACTGCTTGAAGACGTCATCCCGCCAGACGAAGCGCTTTTGATCGACGTCGCGGACGAGGTTGACGCCGTGGTGCTCGAGCTCGTCGAGGTGAACGCCGCCGGGCAGGTTCATGCGCGTGTCGCGGAGGATGAGCGTGTACACGCCGCAGCGCGGGCCGGATTGGAGGATGCTGCTGAGGCGGCGGAAGGCGTCGCCTTCGAAGCCGACGGGGAAGTCGCTGATGACGAGGAACTTGTACGGCTCGGCGAGTTCACCGGCTTGCTCGTTGTAGTCGTCGATCGTCTCGAACTCGTTGCGGAGGTATTTCTGGATGACGGTTTCCATGTGCTCCGTGAGGTCGCGGAGCCGGGCGTCGATGTGCTCGGAGTCGGTCCAGATGCGCCCGCCGACGAGGGCCTCGTCGTGGTCGGCCAGGTGCATGAAGCCGGCGAAATTCTGCCCGAGGCCGACGGGGTCGATGATCGTGAACCTCACGCGCCCGGGCGGGAGCGTCGTGAGCAGGCGGAGCATGACCGTCTGCAAGAGGCCGAGCGCTTCGGGACGCCCGGCGCGATCCGTCTGGATCAGCAGCGACGCCTGCTTAGGCACCGCGAGGCTCGCCGGAACGCTGAACGGCGCCGGCAGTTCGAGCTTGAACTCGCTGCCCTGCGGGTGTTCGTCGGCGATCTTCTTCAAATCGACGTGCAGCTCGCCGAAGCGGATGGTCGAGCCGAATTGCCTGGGCGGCGACCAGTTGCGCCAGTACTGCTCGTCCCAGCCGCCGGTTTGTCGGTCGGAGCCGTTTGAGCCCTTGTCGATGGGCGTGCGGAGCTGTTCGACGCGCTCGTACCACCGCCGCTCGACGGCGCTGCGCGAATCCTTGTACCACTGCTCGCTGGCGCCGGCCTGCTGGGTGAGCTTGTGCTTGGCGTCTTCGAGTTCCTTCTGCTGCTTGTGCTGAACGTCGCGCAGCGCCCGCCGCCGAACGTCCTCAGCCTCCTTGCGGCCGCGGTCGCGCTGGGCTTCGAGGGTGGTGAGCTTCCTCGAATACTCCTGCTGGATGGTTTGCAGGTTTTCGTCGCGCGTCTCGTCGGCCTGCTGCAGGAAGGGGGCGAACTTCTGCTTGGACCGGCGGACTTCCTCGTCGCGCTTCTTCTGCGCCTCGTGGTTCCGCGCCTCGTGGGCTTTCTTCAATCGAACCTGCTCGAGCGCCGCGGCGTTGCGGGCGGTGTCGATGGTCTGGATGAGCCGCTCGTACTCGGCGAGGACCTGCTTGCCGCCGATGACGCGAAGGATCAGGCCGGCGATGATCCCCAGGACGAGCGCGACGCCGACGCCGATGAGGATCGCGTTGATGTTCGCGGTCGGCCAGCGCGAGACGACCTGGCCGACGATGCCGCCCAGCGCCAGGAGCACGATGCCGGCGAGCCAGGGCCGCACGCCGACGAACAGGCGCGGGACCTGCATCGTCTTCAGCGTCGCCAGGTGACGTTCCGCATCACTGCGCAGCGCTTTGAACGTCTCGGCGGGGTCGCCGGTGACTGGCGAAGCCTCGGGACGATTCTCGGGAACCGCCTGGCCGTAGAGCACGACGAGCTCGGCGGCCTTGGTTTCCATGCCGTCGAGCGCGGCCATCTGCTCGTCGTGCGCCTCGCGGGCCTTCTTCGCCTCGTCGCGGATCGAGTTCTGCGTCGCCTCCAGCAGGCTGTCGGCCATGAACGTGGACTGCTCGAAGCGGCTCCTGATGCCGGAGACGGCGTTGTCGTGGTCGTGGGCGATGAGCCGTCGGGTGGCGTCATTGGATTCGCCGAGCTGCTGCATGGCGTCGCCGAACTTCTGATCGACTTCCGCGGTCTTCGCGGCGTATGCCTGCTCGATCTCCTCGCGCAACGCGGTGTAGCGGTGCTCGATGTCCTGCTGCGAGCGCTCGGTGAGCTTGCCCAGCTCCTCGCGGGCCTTGGCGTGGCGGGCCTCGATTTCCGACTCGCTGGTCGCGCTCTCGGTCAGCAGACTGACCAGCTCGGCTAACGCCGCCCGCTGAATGTCGCGCTGGGTGGCATGGCCGGGGAGAGCGGCGTCGATCGTGGGTGTGTCGCCGGGGTGTGACATCGAGTCTCCGATGGGACAATCGATCTGAAATCTCAGTTGGAGATCTCAGATTTCAGGATTTCATTGGCAGTCGCGCCTGGCGCTGCTCAGCAGCATCGACATGTGCGACATGGCGGCGCTGGCGCTGCGGACTTCGGATTCGATCGGGGTGAGGACGGACTCCTCGAAGCGCTTGGCGTTGGCGTCCTGCCAGACGCCTTTGAGCTCGGCCCAGTGGCGAATGAGATCCTTCGTCGCCCGGCTGAGCTGGCCTTGTCCTTCGTGAACGCCCATAAGGCTCTCTTTTCAGTGGGTTTGATCTTGGGTGCCACAGGCCGGCGTACCCGCAGACCTGTGCCCGTACATCTGTGGCACCCCCAATTCCCCGCCGGGCAGCTACCGGATGATTATAGGGGGGCCGCTTCAGCCCGTCGCTGACGATTCGCCGGGCTCGGCCACCGGCTTGCGGGCGACGAGATCTTCGCCGGCGGGGGTGAAAATCGAGCGAATGCCCTGGTTGTCGACAATCGCCAGATCGCCCTCCGGCAGGCTCAGGAGTTCGCGGAGATCCGGGCGGACGTCCAGCAGATCGCGCACCAGGACCTTGTTCAACGCGACGATGCCGGCGGCTCCGGTCGGTGCGATGTACCACCCCGTGTCAGTTGGGGAACTCGGCGAACGACGCTCAAGGTAAATGCGCGCCGCCGACCACGCCCCCTTCGCCATGACCACGGTGTGGCTCGGCTCGACCGGCGTGAGCGGCTGTTTCAGCTCGACGACGGCTTTTCGCGCGTCGGTTGAAAGCGGCGGCAGCCCCCACTTCTCGTCGCGGATGTCGATTTCGGGCGCGGCGGCGCGGACGTCCGCCGGCGGAACCTTCCCCCGCAGCGCCGCGATGTCGAGCACGCCGGTGCCCCCGTCGCCCTGTCCGATTTCATCCGGCGAGCGGGACATCGACGGCAGCCCGGAATCCGCCGAATAGCCTCCCGTCGTCCCGGCCGCCGCCCCCGCCCCGCCGGCGCCGGCACTCAGCATGGCGTATTCTTCAAGCGAGCTCGCCATGGCGTCGAGCGCCGCCAGCGCGCGGGGGATGTCTCCGCCGAGCACGGACGCGAAGCGCGTCACACCCCCTTTGTACATCATGATTTCCTTCTGAAGGCGTTTAGACCATTGCTTACAGGCGATGATCTTCTGTTCCGCTTCTTCGTAATTGCGGATGGCAATCCGCAGGGCCTTCTCCTCCTCGACCGCCGACTGCTGGCCACCGGTCTGCGACTTGAAGAGCTTCTTCATCCGCACGGCTTCCTTGCAGCGCCCGACGATCTCCGCCCGCTTGGCGAGCTGATTGTTCCAGTAGCTGGTCTGGTCGCGGTCCAGCCACTGCAGCGTCCGCTGCATGTCCGCCTCGGCGTCCCCGAGCGCGACGTTGCACGCGTCGGCGAACTTGATCAGCGCCACGCGGAAGCCGCGCAGGTCGGCGATGGAATCGATGCGGGCCGTTTCGGACATCGGTGCTGACCTCAAATAGCCGCAGGGCAACGCCCTACGCGTGCTCAAGGCACGGAGAACGCGAAGGCGCGAAAACGCGAAGGAAACGCGAAGGAGGAATTCGATTTTGATCTCCTTCGCGGCGTTCGTTCGCGCCATCGCGCCTTCGCGTTCTCCCCGGGTTTGAAGACGCGCAGGGCGCTGCCCTGCGGCTAAGGGCTTTTATCTCTGCTTGAGGTACTCCTCGATCAGGTTCGCTTTCTTGGCGAGAAACGACACGTGCTGGGTCGATTCCTCGAGGAACGAACCGAGCGCCTTGACGGTTTGCTCGAACGCGTCCTGGAACTTCTTCTGCTCCTGGTCGCGCCAGGTGTTTTCGAGGTTGCGCATGCGCGAGTGCAGGCCGGAGACGAGGCTCTGCAGGTCGTTGTTGAACCGGTTGAGGTCCTGGGCAAACCGGCGAAGCTCGGCAGGATCGACGTTGGCTTTGGCCATGAGGCGATTCTACACGCATCACGTCCGCTGGACCTAAGATTTAGCGGTCCTCGCTTGCGGGCCGTGTCCGGCGCGGTACCGTGGGGCGAACGTTGACACCGCAATTGATTGGAGAAATGCGATCCATGAGCCAAGCGTTCGACCCTGCCAAGTCTCGTCGTGACGTCCTGAAGCTCGGCGCCGTCGCCCTCGCCGCGTCGGCCTTCGCCCCGTCCCTCGCCCCGTCCCTCGCCCGCGCGCTGGAGCACGGCTCGGCCGAGTACGGCGGGTTGCCGATGGGCATCCAGAGCTACACGCTCCGCAGCATGAGCCTTGACGCGGCGCTGGCGGCGCTGCGAAAGGACCTCAACCTCGACCAGATCGAGCTCTACACCGGCCACATCAAAGGCATGAGCCCGCGGCAGGTGCTGCAGAAGCTCAACGCGCACGGGGTGAAGTGCCCGTCGGTCGGCGTGGTCGAGTTCAACGCCAGCGACGACGCCAACCGCAAGCATTTCGAGTTGGGCAAGGCGCTGGGTTGCAAGAACCTGTCGTGCAACCCCGAGAACGACCCGAAGTGTTTCGAGAGCGTCGGCAAGCTGTGCGACGAGTACAACATGACCGTCGCCATCCACCCCCACGGCAAAGGCGGGCGCTGGGAGAAGATCGATCAGATTTACGCCGCCATCAAGGACGTGAACCCCAAGATCGGGATGAACGACGAGACCGGCTGGCTGATCGACGCCGGCGAAGACCCCATCCGCGCGCTCGACGTGTTCAAGGGCCGCACGTACGCGCTGCACGTGAAGGATTTCAAGTACGAAGGCAACAAGCGCGAAGACGTCCCCGCCGGGGACGGCAAGCTCGACGTCGACACGCTCGTGAAAAAGCTGCTCGACATGAAGTTCGACGGCGTCATCGCCGTCGAATATGAGGGTGGAGATCCGATCCCCGCGGTCCAGACGTCACTCGAGCGCATCCGGGAAGCGGTGAAGAAAGCAAAGGGCGCGTAACTTCGAACGCCAACAAGAAGAACCACGAAGGACACGAAGCCACGAAGACAGCCACGAAGGTCAGAATCTGGGGTCTCAGATTTGAGATTTCGGAATTGATCTTTGTAGCTTTCTTCGTGTCCTTCGTGTCCTTCGTAGTTCAACTTTTTCCTTTAGCACGCCGGACAGGGATCGAACCTGTCGCTTCTCGATTTGGAGTCGAGCGCCCCACCGTTGGAGCCTCCGGCGTGTTTGCCATGCGCAGGGAAGGATTCGAACCTTCGGTGTCCCCGGAGGGTCCCGGCTTTACAGGCCGGTGCGTTCGCCGCTCCGCCACCTGCGCGGGTGGAGTGGACAATAATCAGAAGACAGGAGTCGGTAGGGAATGCCGTCTTCGCTACCGACTACTGACTACTTCTGCCAAGCTCCCAGCGGGATTCGAACCCGCGTCCCCGGCTTGAAAGGCCGGGAATCCTGGACCGCTAGACGATGAGAGCGCGTTGCGGCGTCGCCGCAACGACGCGAGCAGCCGCCGGGCGATGCCGGCGTCGATCGGCCGGCCGCGCCACTCGCGCAGCCGCCGCGAGCGAAGCGTCTGAGAAGTTTTCAGCCGGGGTTCTCGCATCGCAGTAGTCCGTTGTCCTTCGTCACCGGTCGTTTGTCATTCGCGTTCCGATTCATCGACTTCACCAAAGACCGACAATTGTGGACTCCACGCCACCGGTGGGAATCGAACCCACGATCGTCCGGTCGACAACCGGCCGCTGTGCCACTCAGCTACGGCGGCGAAACACGACGCGCCCGACCTTCAGCGGAGGGTGAAGGATTCGAACCTCCGACGGACCTTTCGGCCCGAACCGGGTTAGCACCCCGGCGCGATCGACCACTCTGCCAACCCTCCGACGGTCACATTCAGCGGAGGGTGAGGGATTCGAACCCCCAGGGCCTTGCAGCCATGCCTGTTTTCGAGACAGGTGCCTTACCAGTTAGGCAAACCCTCCGAGTTTCGCGGATCCGGATGAATCGCTGGCGCTACTCATGTCGTCCTCCTGTGGCTTCAGCGTTGCGGGAAGGGCTCGAACCTTCATCCTCCGGCTTCGGAGGCCGGCGCTCGATCCGATTGAGCTTCCGCAACTCCTCTCGCGTCACGCATCGCGCGTCACGCATCAAATGCCCCGGGCAGGACTCGAACCTGCACCCGTTGCCGGAAGGGCTTCTGAGACCCTCGCGTCTGCCGCGTTCCGCCACCGGGGCCATCTCTCAAATGGCAAATCTCGGATTTCCGATTGCACCGAGCAGGACTCGAACCCGCATCCCTCCGCTTAAAAGGCGGCGGCTCTGCCGTTGAGCTACCGGTGCGCGCGCGTGTGTGTGGCGTCACCATCGCGTGAAACTCCTCCCTCATGCACCCGGCAGGACTCGAACCTGCAACCTTCCGGTTAAGAGCCGGCGGCTCTGGCCTGTTGAGCTACAAGTGCGATCAATCCATTATTTACAACCACTTCGCATGTCAGTGCACCGGGGAGGGATCGAACCTCCAACCTCCGGTTTCGTAGACCGGCGCTCATCCGATTGAGCTTCCAGTGCGCGATGTACGACAGCTACACAGTGCGCCGGGCACGCTTCGAACGTGCGACCTGCCCGTTATCAACGGGCTGCTCTGCCGCTGAGCTACCAGCGCATTTCGTCCGTCGCGCAATGCGCGTAACTGTTTACCGTCCCCGCCGATTTCTCCCGGCGCGCGTTTTCGTTGCAATTGCTAGGTTGAGCGTGCCATGGATGGCCGGGAGCTCAAGCTGTTCAACGAGCGGACGATGGAAGCGCAGTTCCTCCGGCACGAGAACCAGTTCCTCCGCCGCGACCGGGACTGGCTTCGGGTCGAGATGTACCACGCCGACCAACGCTTCGCGGAGCTGGAGGAGGAGTGCCGCCGGGCGGAGGCGGAGAACCGGCTCCTTCAACGTCGGGTCGAGGAGTTGACGCGGAAAGTCCTTGCGTCGGCGGCGCCGGACACGCCGTCGCCGCCGGCGTTCGTGAAGGCGAACGTGCCGAAGCGGCGGCGCAAGCGGCCAGGCCGGAAGGCGGGGCACGCGCCGGCGCTGCGTCCCGTCCCGGACCACGTCGACGTGCGGCAGGACGTGCCGCTGCCGCGTGACGCCGGGGGCCGCTGCTGTTGTCCGCACTGCAACTGTTCGCTGGACGACGTGCGCGAGCACGAGCGGCTCGTCGAAGACCTCGTGCCGCAGCAGGTCGTGGTGACGGCGTACCGCACGCGCAGCGGATGGTGCGCCATGTGCCGCAAGCGGGTGGAGAGCCGGGCGCCCGAGCAGCCGCCGGCGGCCGACCTGCCGCACGGGCAACTGGGGCTCAACGCCCTGGCGACGGCGGCGGTGCTGCGGGTCGTGCACCGCCTGCCGCTGCGCCAGGTGTCGCGCGTGCTGGCGGACCTGCCGGGCCTGCGCGTCAGCGCCGGCGGCATCGCCCGGCAACTGCAGCGGCTGGCCGGCTGGCTCGACCCGTACTACGAGCGTCTCTTGCTGGCCCTGCGCGCCTCGCCGCGCGTGCACGCCGACGAGACCGGCTGGCGCACGGGCGGCAAGAACGGCTTCGTCTGGACGATCACCGACGCGACGAAGCACACGCTGTATCACGTCGACAAGAGTCGCTCGGGGAAGGTGATCGAAGCGCTTCTGGGCGAGGCGTTCGGCGGCACGCTGGTCAGCGACTTTTACGGCGCCTACGCGCGGCTCGACTGCAAGAAGCAGAAGTGCCTGGTGCACCTGCTGCGCGAGTTCGCCGAGACCGCCGAGCAGCACCCGGCCTTCGCCGCGGGCGAGCTGTTCGCAAAAGGCAAGCGGCTGGTCCGCGACCTCCTGCGGCTGAAGGCCCGGTGGGACCAGCTCGACGACAACCGCTACACGTCCCGCGCCTGCCGGCTGGAGACGCGACTCGACCAGTTGCTGGCCCCGAACTACCCGGAAGCCAATGAGAAACGCATCGCCGCCCGGATGCGCCGCCACCGCCACGAACTGACCGCGTTCCTGTGGGACCGGAACCTCGACGGCACCAACAACGCCGCCGAACGCGCCCTACGCCCGGCGGTGGTCGCCCGCAAGATCAGCGGCGGGAGCCGGAGCAAAAAAGGCGCGGACGCCTGGGCCAAGCTCGCCAGCCTGATGCGGACGGCGGAACAGCAGGGTCGAAACGTGCAGGCGGTGGTGAAACAGTTGCTGATCGAACACTGGTCCGGCCAACCGGCGATGGCCCTGCTCGCCGGACCGTGAGGAGAGGGGGACGGTAAACAGTTACCAATGCGCCAGGCCGGGTTCGAACCGGCAACCTCCGTGGCGTAAGCGCGGCGCCGTTGGCCGCATCGAGCTACAGGCGCATGTCGCTGCGCGAGTTATGGCGCGTGCGAACGTTTCGCTTCAAATCTTCCCGGATGTCAGAAAAACGGATTGTTTTCAGCCGGGAAGAACTCCCGGCCGCGAGGCGGGGAGTGTTATCTATACAGGCGCATGCCGAAATCAGATTCGCGCCGGAGCACCGGCGTCGAACTGACGGGCCATGATGGAATTCGTTTCGCCTGCATGGTTGACCTCAAAAGCTCAAACGTGTGAGCTTCGAATATTATTTCGGCCAAACTATAGAAGGGCAAGAGAAAAATAAACTCCTTTTCGGCGGACCGCGTGGCGCGGGCTCTCGCGGAGGCTGGCGGGGGCGCCGCCGGCCAGGCTTGAGGCTTTCCACTGCAGCGCGTCACCGGCCGGCCGGCCGGTCGGATCTGCGACGGTCCTCGCCCGGCAGCCGCCGCCTCCGCAAGCCGGTCGGCAAGCCGGTCAGCGGCCGTGTGTAAGTAAGGACACGCGGGGACCACGGCCTGCCGCTCGAAGTTCGTTGAAACTCGGGGGCGGGCTGGTACGTTCTACCTTGCGTTGCGATCTCCGGGTTTCGCGCAACGCGTGTCCTTCTACGTTCTGCGGAGCGAACAACTGATGTCATCGTTCAGGAACCGCGTCCGCGGCCTCTGCGCCGCCGCCGCCGCAATCGTCTTTGCGATCTCACCCGTCTCGCGTGCGCAGATGACGCCCGAAGACACCGTCAAGAGCTTCGACGTCGCCGACGGTCTCGAAGCGACGGTCTGGGCCGCCGAGCCCATGCTGGTCAATCCGACCAACATCGACATCGATTCACGCGGGCGCGTCTGGGTTTGCGAAGGGGCGAACTACCGCCGCTCGATCACCCGGCCGGAGGGCGACCGCATCATCATCCTGGAAGATACCGATCATGACGGAAAGGCCGACAAGCAGACGGTCTTCGTGCAGGACACGCGGCTGAAGTCGCCGCTCGGCGTGTGCGTGCTCCGGACCAAAGTCTACGTCTCGCTCTCGCCCAACATCCTCGTCTACACGATCGACGAGACCGGCGACAAGCCCGTCGGGCCGCCGGAAATCTGGATGACCGGATTCGAAGGCGCCGAGCACGACCACGGCGTGCACGCCGTCACCTTCGGCCCCGACGGGCGGATCTACTTCAACAGCGGCAACGCCGGCACGGAGGTGAAGGAGCCGTTCAAGTGGGGCAACGGCAAGCCTGTAGTCGATTCGCTGGGCAGCAGCATCCCGACCGGGCCGCTGTGGCGCGGCAAGGAGCGGCCCAAGGGGCTGATCGGCTACCAGCAAGGGATGGCGTTTCGCACCTACGCCGACGGCACCGGCTTCGAGACGATCGGCTGGAACTTCCGCAACAACTACGAACTCGCCACCGACAGCTTCGGCACCGTCTGGCAGAGCGACAACGACGACGACGGGAACGAAGGCGTCCGCATCAACTACGTGATGGAAGGCGGCGACTTCGGCTACCACGGCCCGCAAGGCCACGACTGGCAGCGCGACCAGGCGGCATTTCCCGGCCAATCGAAGCAGCAGGCGCATTGGCACCAGAAGTGGCCCGGCGTCGTGCCCAACATGCTGCACACCGGCGGCGGGTCGCCGACGGGGATCGTCGTTTACGAAGGCGAGCTTCTGCCCGAAAAGTTCCGCGGCGCGCTGATCCACTGCGACGCAGGGCCGAACATCGTTCGCGCGTACATCCCGAAGCCGACCGAGCAGGTTCCGACGAAGAAGTTCACGGAAGAGGGTAACCTGCAGGGTCCGGACAAGGCCGGCGCCGGCTACACCGCCGACGTCGTCAACATCATCAAGGCCAAGGACACGTGGTTCCGGCCGTCGGACATCTGCGTCGCGCCCGACGGCTCGCTGCTGATCGCCGACTGGTACGACCCCGGCGTCGGCGGGCACCAGACCGCCGACCAGCCGAAAAACGAGAAGCCCGACTGGCACAAGCTCCGCGGCCGCATCTATCGCGTCGCGCCGAAAGGCAACACGCCGGCTGCGGTGAAACTCGACCTCTCGACGACGAAAGGCCAACTCGCCGCCCTCAAGTCGCCGAACATGGCGACGCGCTACCTCGCCTACACGCACCTGAAGGGCTCGCCGGACGCGGAGACGGCGCTCGCCGCCACGTTCGCCACCGAACACAACCCGCGCTTCCGCGCGCGGGCGCTGTGGCTTCTCGCGACGATGCCCGACGCCGCCTCGCACATCGCGATCGCGCTGAAGGACAAGGACGAGAACATCCGCATCACTGCGTTCCGCGCCGCGCGGCAGGCGGGGCTCGACGTCATCGCGATCGCCGACGCGCTCGCGGATGATTCCTCCCCCGCCGTCCGGCGTGAAGTCGCCCTGGCGATGAACTACCAGCCGTCGGACAAGGCCGTGCCGATCCTCGTGAAACTCGCGGATCAATATGACGGTGAAGACCGCTGGTATCTCGAAGCCCTCGGCATCGGCGCCATCGGCAAGGAAGACGCGCTGCTCGCCGCGTGGGAGCAGAGCGGCACGAACAAGTCCGGCAAGCCCGGCGAGATGATCCGCTGGCGGCTGAAAAAGGAGCCGCCGGCGCCGATCGTGCTCGATGAAAAGATCCAATCCGTCACGCAGTGGTGGGTCGCCGCCCCGTTCGAATCGACCGGAACTGACGCGCTGGCCATCAATTTCGGCCCCGATTCTCGTCCCGCCACGATCGATCCGAACGCGCCGCTCACGGCGCCGGATGGCAAGCCGATCAAATGGCAGCGCGTGAGCACGACGCCGTACCAAGGCGTCTACGCCGGCCTGAAGTACGTCAACTTCAGGGACTGGTGCGAATCGCAGCACCTGCCGTTCGAGCACGTGATCGGCTACTTCGCGACGACGATCGTCTCGCCGGTCGAGCAAAACGCGACGCTGCTCGTGGGCTCCAACGACGGCTGTCGCGCGTGGCTCGACGGAAAGCCGGTGCTCGATCATCCGAAAGGCCGCGCGCTGCGCTATGCCGACGACAAGATCGACGTGCCGCTCAAGGCCGGCGCCAACCTCCTGCTCGTCAAGCTGCACAACCAGATCGGCCCCAGCGGCCTGCTCGTGGCGCTCAGCGCCGACAAGCAGAAGGTGGCCTTCGCCGCGCAAGGCGGGTCGACCGCCGAAACCGCGTCCACGGCCGCCCAACCGAGCCTCACCAGCAACCCCGCCGTGGCCGCGGCGCTCGCCGCCGGCAAGTCGGTCTCGAAGGACGGCGTGGTCCTCCCCTCCTTCGACGAGCTCGCGAAGCTCAAAGGCGACGCCAAGTCCGGCGAAGCGGTCTTCGCCAACGCTAGCGCCGCCAACTGCATCTCGTGTCACCAGATCGGCACAAAAGGTCAGATGCTCGGCCCGCCGCTCACGACGGTCGGCCAGAAGCTCAACAAGTCGCAGCTCTACGAGGCGATCCTCAAACCCAGCAACGGCATCCTCATGGGCTACGAGAGCTGGGTCGTGAAAACCAAGAAGGGCGAAGTGTTCAGCGGCCTGAAGACCTCGGAGAACGCCGACGGGATCACGATCAAGGACACCAAAGGCCAATACCACGATATCCCCGCCGGCGACATCGCGCGGCAGGTGAAGCAGAAGATCTCGATCATGCCGGAGGGCTTGTCACAGACGATGACGAAGCAGGAGCTCGTCGACCTCGTCGAGTACCTGACGACGTTGAAGAACAAGAACTGAGCCAGCCCGCGCGCTGGCGCGCCGAGCGTGTCGCGCACATCCTCGTTTCGCCGCGACGCGCCGCGGAGCGCTTTTCGGACGAGGAAGCGCTCCGCCGCGCGTCGCGGCTCGGCGGCGCACGGTGACGCGCGAACCACGCCGGTTCAATTTGGCGGTGATCTCATCCACCCGCACTATCTCGGGCTGACCAACAGCCGAGATGCCGCGGATTTGGGGGACCTCGTGCTCGTCGAGCAGCGGCCCACACGGTGACCGAATCGGACCACCGCCCGACGCCCCCCGGCGAAGCGTGGGCGGCGTTGAACGGCTTGGCGGCCTTGATGACACGCTGGGGGCTTCTTGTTTTGGAAGGACAGTCATTGGATTGACGAGTACACTAGGTTCATGGAGCCGGTCGTCACCATCAATCCCAAAGTGATGCATGGCACCCCCTGCTTCGCGGGCACGCGCGTGGCGGTGCAAACGTTGTTCGACCATCTCGAAGCCGGTTACACCATCGACGGCTTTCTCGAAGAGTTTCCCACCGTTCGCCGTGAACAGGTCCTGCGGCTCCTGAATCTGTTGCGCGAGGATGTGGCGCGAGTCGCGGTGCCGGCGTGAAGCTGCTGCTGGATCAGAACCTGCCGCATCGCATGCGCAACGAGTTGCCCGGCCACGACGTGTACACTGCAGCATTCATGGGGTGGGACGTGGTTGAAAACGGTGAACTGCTTCGGCTCGCGGCCGGCAATGGATTCGACGCTGTGATCACCAACGACCGCGGGCTGGAGTACGCGCAGAACGTCGACGCCCTACCTGTCGCAGTCGCCGTCGTGCTGCCGAAATCGAACACCATCGAGGCGATCCGGCCGCTCTACCCCGAGCTATTGGCTGCGCTGGCAACACTCCGCCCCTGCGAACTGGTCAAAGTCGCGGCTCCATGAGCGGCCGTGCGCCGCCGCTTTGCGGCTTGCCCGCCCCCACCGCCCCGCTACACTGAAGCGGCCGTTCGTATACCGCTACGGCGCACGATGTTCCGGCGCGCACGCGAGGCGCTGGCGTGCTTCGCGGGCCGTGGCTCCTATCAGCATTAGTGCGACGCGTGAGGAGCGCAGACGACATGTCCAGCAGCAGTTACACCACCGCCGATATCCGAAACGTCCTGCTCGTCGGTCATGGCGGGTGCGGGAAGACCAGCCTGGCCGATGCGCTGCTCTTCGAATCCAAGACGGTGAACCGCAAGGGATCCGTCACCGACGGCTCCAGCTTCAGCGACTTCGAGAAGGAAGAGAAAGAGCACAAGCACTCGATCTACCCGGCGATCCTGCACGCCGACCATTTGGGCAAGCGCATCAACCTGATCGACGCGCCGGGATCTCCCGAGCTGATCGGTCACGGCATCGCGTGCCTGCCGGCGGTGGAGACGGTGGTGGTGGTGGTCAATCCGGTGAGCGGCATCGAAGTCGTCACGCGGCGCATGATGGAGATCGCCAAGGAATGGAACCTGCCCCGCGTGCTCGTCGTGAACAAGTGCGAGATGCCGGAGATCGACCTCGAGACGCTCGTGTCGCAGATCCAGGCGACGTTCGGGCAGGAATGCCTTCCGGTGAACCTGCCGACCGGCGGCGGCAAGGCGGTCGTGGAGTGCCTGCTGAACAACTCGGGCGAAGCGGACTTCGGCGACGTGAAGGCGGCCCACAGCGCGATCCTCGACCAGGTCGTCGAGATCGACGAGACGCTGATGGAGAAATACCTAGGCGGGGAGGAGCCGAACTTCGAAGCACTGCACGACCCGTTCGAGCGGGCAATGGACGAGGCCCATGTCGTCCCGATCCTCTTCACCGACGCCAAGAGCGGGATGGGCGTGCCGGAGCTGCTCGATTTCATCGCGCGGTGGTTCCCCAGCCCGCTTGAAGGCAACCTGCGGCCGTTCCTGAGCTACCGCGGCGGAGATAAGCCAGGGCAGCCGCAGGAAGAGGCGCCGTTCAGCTACTGGAATGACCCTTCCAAGCCCTTACTGGCCCACGTGTTTAAGGTGACGACCGACCCGTTCGTGGGGAAGCTGGCGGTGTTCCGCGTGCACCAGGGCAAGTGCTCCGGGCAGTCGCAGGTGTACATCGGGCACGGCAAGAAGGCCGTGAAGCTCGGGCACGTGTTCCAACTGCAGGGCAAGGAGCACAAGGAGGTGCCGGAGATCATCGCCGGCGACATCGGCGCGGTCGCGAAGATCGATGAAATCCATACGAATGACGTTCTGCATGATGATCATGCGCTGGACAGTGTGCACCTTCGGCCGCTGACGTTCCCCACGCCGATGTATGGGCTGGCGATCAGCCCCAAGGCGCGTGGCGATGAGCAGAAGCTGAGCGTGCTGCTCACGAAGATCGCCGAGGAAGATCCGACCTTTAAGTGGCACACGGATCGGCAGACGCACGAGGTGGTGATTAACGGCCTTGGCGAGCTGCACTTACGGCTGGTCCTGGAGAAGCTCGCCAACCGCGGCCTGCACGTCGACACTAAACCACCGAAGATCGCCTACCGTGAAACGATTCAGCTCACCGCGGAAGGCCACCATCGTCATAAGAAACAGACCGGCGGGGCTGGACAGTTCGGCGAAGTGTTCCTCCGCGCCGAGCCGCTGCCGGAAGATTCGCCACATCGTAAATCCAATGGCGGCAGCGGAATCGAGATCGTCAACGAGGTGTTCGGCGGCACGATTCCCGGGCAGTTCATCCCGGCGGTCGAGAAGGGAATTCACGACCTGATCGACGCCGGCGTCATCGCGGGCTATCCGCTGCAGGACATTCGGGTAGCGATCACCGACGGCAAGCATCACCCGGTCGACAGCAAGGAAGTCGCCTTCCGCACCGCCGGGAAATATGCCTTTAAAGACGCCGTGCTGAAGGCCAAACCAACCCTGTTGGAACCGATTGTGAACATGGAGGTTACGGTTCCCGAAGACAAGATGGGCACGATCACCGGCGACCTCTCCGGCAAGCGCGGGCGGATCCAAGGCCAGGACTTCCTCGGCGGTGGAATGGCCGTCGTGAAGGCGCAGGCGCCGCTGGCGGAGGTGATGCAGTATCAGTCGCAGCTGAAGAGTGTTACGGGTGGTCAGGGGAGCTTCGCAATGGAGTTCAGCCACTACGAACCCATGCCGCCGCAGATCCAGCAGCAGATCGCCAGTCAATACAAACCGAAGGCTGAGGAGGAGTGACCCCGCGCGGTGCGTAGCTCGGGCAATCTTGCGATATTTCGTCCCGGTCCGATAATAATGGGTCGCATAAAAGCCGACGCGGCTTGGCGGGCAAAATATTCCTTGTATTTTGCTTGGCGCGCGCCAGAAGCACCAGTAGACTCCGCCGTGCCTTTGGATGGGGCAGGAAGCGCCACCCGCAGGGCTTTGGGCGTACATCCGCCGGTCTCATCTTTGTGAGAGGGGAGCCCGTCGGTCACATTGGGGTCGAGAAAATCAAAGGACGGGTGTGAAAATGGCCAGTCAAGGGATGGTCCGACTAGCGGTGGCCGGCATCGGCATCGGGGTGCTCGCCGCCGCCCCCACCGCGCACGCGGCGTTGGTTCTGAAACTCCAATCCTCCGCCGGTGGTGGGCCGCTGACGATCGGCGACAACACGGCCGGCGACCTGGATCCGGCGCCGAACGAGATCATCGTGTCGCAAGCCCTGCCGGGTTTCAACATCGACATCAACACCGGCGTGAGCAACACGCCCGGTGACCCGACGGGCGCCACGCTTCAGATCACGAACCTCACCCGGCGCGACTCGACGAATCCGGGGACGCCGTACACGCTGTTCATCGACGCGACGGCCACCGGCTACAGCATCCCGAGCGGCGCCGGACTGACGCTCTCCAGCAGTGGCGGCGGCACCTACACGAACCACCTCGGCGCCACCAGCACCAGTTTCAACAGCTACGCCGACGCCACCAACACCCCGTTCGGTACCGCCACGGCCACGCCGAACCAGAGTTTTTCGACGGTCGGAACCGGCGCCACCGAGGGTTACACCTTCCCCGACACCAGCACCAGTTTCTCGGGAAGCTTGTATTCGATCAGTAACTCGACGGCCGTCACGCTGTCCAGCCCCTCGGCCCAGAGCAATTTCAGCGGCTCGACAAGCGTTACGGTGCCGGAGCCGACGAGTCTTGGCCTGCTTGCCCTTGCCGGCGCCGGGCTCCTCGCCCGCCGTCGCCGAAACGCTTAACCGAATCACCCTCTCGCACGGAATCACACGCGGCCGCCCGACTGCCGGGCGGCCGCTTTTGCTTTTTCCCCTCTGCCATTCTCCCCCTTCCGCCCGCGCGCGGCAACGCGTATAGAAACACTCGTCATGGCTGAGCAGACGGACCTGCGACCGATTCCTCCCGCGACGAACACTCCAAGCCGCACGTATTCCAATCCCGTCTGGCACGGCTACTTCGCCGACCCCTTCGTGTTGCGCCATGCCGGCGTGTACTACGCCTACGGCACCGGCCAAGGTCCCGAGCCCGGCGGGTGGCAGTTCCCGGTGCTGCGCTCGCCTGACCTGGTTCACTGGGAGTACGCCGGCGCCGCCCTGCCGCCGATGCAAGACGCGGAGACGGGTGAGCCGTTCACGGCGTACTGGGCGCCGGAGGTCGCGGCGCGTGACGGCAGGTTTTACCTCTACTTCTCCGCGGCCACGCAACACCGTGACGAGACGCACCGCTTGCGCGTCGCCGTCGCCGATCGTCCCGAGGGGCCCTTTGAGTACCTGAGCCGGGTGAACCTGTCCGGCCCGCTCGCCGACGCGTTCACCATCGACGCCAGCCCCTTCCGCGACCCGGCGGACGGGCGGTGGTACCTGTTCTTCGCCACCGATTTCTTCGACGGCACGCACACCGGCACCGGCACCGCCGTCGTCCCGCTCGACAACGACATGTGCACCGCGTCCGGCGAGCCGCAAACCGTCATCCGCGCCAGCAGCGACTGGCAGGTCTACGAGCGCAACCGCCCGCTCTACGGCAAGACGTGGGCGGCGTGGCACACGGTCGAAGGCCCGTTCGTCTGGCCCCACGCGGGCCGTTACTACTGCTTCTATAGTGGAGGCAACTGGCAGACGCCGCTCTACGGCGTCGGTTACGGCGTGGCGGATTCGCCGCTGGGACCTTGGCGCGACGAGTGGAACCGCGAAGGCCCCTCCGTGCTTCGCGGCAACGAGCAGTTCCACGGCCCCGGCCACAACTCCGCCGTCCTCGGACCGGACGGCAAGACCGAGTACATGGTCTATCACGCGTGGGACCCCGCGCGCACCGCCAGGCGGATGTGCATCGACCCGATCGAGTGGACTCTGGATCGACAATCCGGCATCGCCCGGCCGCGGTGCACGGGCCCGAGCATCAGCCCACAGCCAGCGACCGATTGAACTGGCCAGTTGAGCCGTTCGCAAGCCCGTTCCGCTACAATGCGCGCATGACGAGCCGCCGCTGGGCACTGCCGGCCGGCATTGCCCTGCTCCTCCTCGCCTCTCTGCTGGTGTACTGGCCCGCGCTGCACGGCCCGTTCATCTGGGACGATCAGATCAACATCGACCGCAACCCGCTCGTCCGCTCCGACCGCGGCTTGGTCGGGATCTGGACCGCGGCCGCGGGCGCGTACGACTATTACCCGGTCACTTGGAGCGCCTGGTGGCTGCAATGGCGGGCGTTCGGCCGCGAGACCACCGGCTACCACGTCATCCAGCTCCTGCTCCACGTCGCCACCTGCGCCGCGCTGTGGCGCGTGCTCGCACGGCTGAACGTTCCGGGAGCATTCGTGGCGGCGATGATCTTCGCGGTCCATCCCGTGAACGTCGAAACGGTCGCGTGGATTTCGGAGCAGAAGAACACGCTCTCGCTCCTGCTGGCGCTGACCTCGCTGCTGCTGTACCTCGACGGGCGCGAGGGCGACGGCGGCCGCGGCGCGTACTGGGGATCGGCAGTGGCGTTCGCGCTGGCGCTGCTGGCCAAGCCGTCGGTCGTGCCGTTACCGGCGGTGTTCATCGTCATCGGCTGGTGGCGCGGCCGCCCCCTGAGCCGCGAGCTCGTCGCCGCGCTCCCCATGTTCGCGCTGGCCGCCGTCATCTCCGCCGTCACCGTCTACGTGCATCACACCCGCGGGATTCAGGACGTCTTCGTCCGCGGCGACGGGTTCGCCGCGCGGCTGGCGGGCGCGGGGATGGCGGTCGCGTTTTACCTGTCGAAGCTCGTCGTGCCGGTCCACCTTTCGTTCGTCTACCCGCGCTGGTCGATCGACCCGCGCACCGTGCGCGCGTGGCTGCCGCTGGCGTGGCTCGTCGTCACCCTGCTCCTGCTGCTTTACGGCAAACGCTGGTGGGGACGCGGTCCGGCGGCGGCGCTGCTGTGCTACGTACTGATGCTGTTGCCGGTGCTCGGCTTCATCGACATTTACTTCATGCGCTTCTCCTTCGTCGCCGACCACTGGCAGTATCCGGCGTGCGCCGCGGTCATCGCGCTGCTCGTCGCCACGGGCGCGATGCTGCTGCGCAAGCCGCAGATCGGCGCCGTCGTCGGCGCCATCGTCATCGTCGCGCTTGGCGTGCTCGCGCGGCGCGACGCGGCGTTATTCCAGTCGGAACTCGAGCTTTGGGGCCACGCGGTCGCGGAGAATCCGACGGGGGCGATGCCAAAGCTCAACTACGGCGGTTGTTTGTTCGATCTCGGCCGGCACGACGAGGCGCTGAGCCTCTACCGGGAAGCGATCGCGTTGTCGCCGGACGATTGGGACGGCTACGTGGCGATGGCCAAGGCGTACACGCTGATGAACGAGCCCGAGCGTGCGATCGAGTGGTACCGCAGGGCGGCGCGGCAGCGGCAAGGCGGCGGGCCCGACCCGCGCGTCGCGCTCGGCACCGCACTCGCTGCGCACGGCGACACCGCAGAGGCGATCCACTGGCTGGAACAGGCGCGCAGCGGCCCCGACGCCGACGCCGTCCCCGGACTCCTCGCGCCGCTGTACAACCAAACCGGCCAGCCCGAGCGCGCGCTCGAGCAGTACCGCCTGGCAGCGCAACTCGCCCCGGATTCACCCGAGGATCATTTCCAGTTCGCGCTGGCCCTGCTCGCCCGCGGGAAAACGGCCGACGCCGACGCGGAGCTTGCCGCCGTGCGCCGGCTCGTCGGCAATGAAGCGTCGATCCTGCACGGCTTCGGCGCGCGGCTCACCGTCGGCGGGAACGACCGCGAGGCCGCCGCATTCTTCCAAGCCGCGCTCGCGGCCGACCCGGGTTACACGCCTTCGAAGACGGCCCTCGCGAAGTTGAAACACTGACCGGCCGACGGAGGGCAGCCGGCCGGTTGGTTGAGCAGACAGAACGCACCCAGGACGCCGACGAGAACGATCACAAACCAAGCCCAAGCCGGTAGCGCCGCGCTCATCGAAAACATGCCGCATATGGTATCGGCCGAAGCCTACGGCGGCTGTGTTTTCGCATCCCCTGCGCGATACACTCCGCCACCATGAACCGCCGCACCTTCATCAAATCGTCGGCCGCCGCCGCTACGGGTTTGCTCGCGATGTCGTCGGGACCGCTGGTCCGGACCGTTCGCGGTGAGGCGGGTCAGAAGGAGGGCAGCTACACCGTCGCGCTCGTCGGCACCGGCTGGTGGGGCATGAACATCCTGCGCGAGGCGGTCATGTCCAAGCGCTGCCGCGTCGTGGCGATGTGCGACGTCGACGAGGACCAACTCGATAAGGCGATCGCTCTGCTCAAGACCATGTCCGGCGACGAGCCGAAGCGCTTCGGTGACTACCGCGAGATGCTGGACAAGATGAAGCCGCAGATCGTCATCAACGCCACACCCGACCACTGGCACGCGCTGGTCACGATCGCGGCGGTGAAAAGCGGCGCGCACGTGTACGTGGAGAAGCCGATCAGCCACACGATCCTGGAAGGCAAGGCGATGGTGAAGGCCGCGCGCGATGCGGACCGCGTCGTACAGGTCGGCACGCATCGCCGGGTGTCGCCGCACAACATCTCGGGGATGAAGTTCCTCAAGGAAGGCAAGGCGGGGAAGATCGGGATGGTCCGGTGCTTCGTGCACTACGCCGGCGGCCCGGGCGAGCCGACGCCGGACGCGCCGGTGCCGAAGGGATTGAACTGGGACATGTGGTGCGGGCCCGCCCCGATGCGGCCGTTCAATCCGAAGATTCACCCCAAGGGCTTCCGCCAGTTCCTCGACTACGCCAACGGCCAGATCGGCGACTGGGGGATTCACTGGCTCGACCAGGTGCTGTGGTGGACCGACGAGCTGTACCCGAAATCGGTTCACTCGACCGGCGGGCGGTTCATCAAGCGTGACAACACCGACGCGCCGGATTGTCAGGTGGCGAGCTTCAAGTTCGACGACTTCGTCTGCACGTGGGAACACCGCATGTTCGCCGGCAACGAGGCGGAGAAGCACAGCATCGGCTGCTATTTCTACGGAACCAACGGCACGTTCCACATGGGCTGGCTTGACGGCTGGACGTTTTACCCGTGGGACAAAACGAAGCAGACGATCCACGAAGACCCCAAGTTCAGCGGGCCGGATCAGCAGAACATCAAGGAGCTGTTCGCCGACTTTCTCGATTCGATCGAGCAGAAGAAGCGGCCGGTGTGCGACATCGAGATCGGCCACCGCTCGACGAACATGGCGCTGCTCGGGATGCTCTCGCTGAAGCTCGGCCGCAGCGTGGATTGGGATGGCGAGCGCGAGCGCATTACCGGCATCGGGGACGCCGAGGCGAACAAGCTGCTGCGGCGGGATTACCGTGGCGAATGGAAGTATCCGGAAGCTTGAGCGGCCGCCTTCCTGCCCATCACGGCTCTTCAACCCGTGCTTCGACGGGCCGTTCTGGGTGAAATGACGTTGGCGCACCGCGCGCCGCAGTCGTACAACGGCCTTCGCGCGCATTATCCATGTCGCGGAGGACGTCATGCCTGTTCGCCCGCTGCTGCTCGCCGCCGTTGCCGTGCTCGCCGTCACACTCCTGCTCGCTGCGAGCGCCCGATCGGCGGACGAACCGGCCGGGTCAGGGCCGGATGACATGAAGGCCCTTCAAGGCCGCTGGGAGCGCAAGCTCGTTGCGAAAAACGTCGACTCCCACTGCGGCGCGCGTGCTGTGAAGGAGATCTCGGGCAACCGCGAGACGGTCACCTATTTGAATGACGCCGGCGAGCCCGTCTATGCGACGACGGCTGACTTCAAGCTCCGAACCGAGGGGCCGGTGACGATTTACACCTACTCGAATTTGAAGGTTACGCAGGGCAAGGGAGCCGGCACGGAGCCGCCGAAGGGAAACGTCTCGTACATCTACCGGGTGGAAGGTGATCAGTACTACGAGGCGCACGGACTGCTGACGATCTCGCCCGCCGGGGCCAAACCGAGAATTGTCGAGTGGAGGCGCGTGAAGGAGCGGTAAGCGTCGCGCGTGCGCGCTCACCGCCACTGAACCGACTGCAGCAGCGCGTCGAGTTCGGCCTTGGCGCGGTCGCGATTCGCCTCGTCGGCGTTGGCGCGGAAGATGTAGACGTGATCGCTATGGATGGCGAGCACGGCGTCTTCGGAAACTGCTTTGCCGTCCGCCTTCCAAGTCGACACGACGCGGCGGGCGTTCACCCCCGCGATCTTCATCGCCTCGGGCTTTTCGACCTGCGCGTCGGTGTGCTGCTTTTTGATGTCGTCGATGTAACCGTTCACCACGCTGCCGAGCGGGATCAGCCCGGGGACGTGCGGCGGCAGCTTTGGAATCTCGACCGTCACCGACGCGTCGGACGACTTGCCGGCGCCTTCCGGCACGATCACCAGGGCATAGTCGGCAGTATCCGTGGCATGCCAGTCGCCGCCGTAGGCGAGTTGAACCCCGGGACCGGAGAACGGGCGGCTCGTCGGCGCGTGAGCGGTCTGGGGCGGCGGTGCGCTGGTCGACGGGAGGCTCGGCGCGTGGGCGCTTTGATCCGGCGCGTGGGCGACCTGCTTCTGGCCGCAGCCGGACGCCAGCGCCAGCGCCGCCAGCGCACCGGCAAGAACGACGAACTTCGACGCAAGCGTGCACATCATTTCTGCCCTGTTCGCGCGTACCAGTCAACCCGCCGATTGTACCAAATAGCCCGTAAATGTTTTGATATTCCCGCCGGGACACGCGCGCTACGTCCCACCCGCTTCGGCTATGCCGCTATGCATTCGCGGCCCGGGCGCCTGCCTTTGGATGATTTCGGCTTCGGCGTCGAGCATTTCATCCCAACGCCGGGCGACGAGCTTTTCCGGCTGGATCTGCTCGGCGAGTTGGATAAACGACAGATAGTGACCGTGTTCGCTGGCCCACAGGCCGCGGTAGAGCTTCAGGAGTTCTTTGTCGTCTGTAACGGCGTCGGCCAGGAGATTGAACCGCTCGCACGATCGCGCTTCGATGAGCGATGAGATCATCAGCCGGTCGACCAGTTCGCCGGGACCGGTGCCCGTGCGCACGAGGTCGCGCAGCCGGCCGGCGTACTCGTTGCGGTGCTGGCGGCTGAGTCGCCCACCCCGCCGCGCGAGCAGGCGGGAGACGACCGCCAGATGCTCGACTTCGTCGCGCGCGACCGCCGTCATCGCCGTCACCCAATTCTCCGGCGGGTTCGGCTCGGGGAAGCGGTTCAGCAGTTCCAGCGCGTTCGTCGCCGCCTTCTTTTCCAGATGCGCATGATCGTTGAGCAAGGCCAGCGGCTCGCGAAGGACCTGCCGCGCCCACGCGGGCGGCGTGGTGTATCGAAGGGGCAGATCAGCGTGCTTGATCACGTTTTGAGCGTACCCGCGGGCGCCAACCGCTGCTACTCGACCACCCGGGTGCGGAGCGAAGCGAAGCCCCGGATCCAGCACGTGCGTGCACGTTCGTGTTACGAATCGCGCGGTTTGTGCAAAAACACCGGTCTTTTTGCGCCGTAACATCTTCCGGGCGTAACGGTTGCCCCGCCGCCGCGGTATGATGAAAGGCGTCTGTTTCGCCGCCATACTGTGTGTTGCTCATGACTCGACACCCGGTGCCGATGGTTCGATCGTCGATCCGTTCAGTGGTCCTCTTGCTGCTTTGCACCGGACTGCTTGGCGTAGGGCTGGCCCGCGCCGACGCGCCGTCCGCAGCGCCCGCTGAATCGGGTAAGTTGACGTTCAACCACGACATCGAGCCGATCCTCGCCGACAACTGTTACTTCTGTCACGGGACCGACAAGAACCAGCGCAAGGCCGGCCTGCGGCTCGACTCGTTCGAGGAGGCCACGCGCGTTCGCAAAGGCGGCAAGCGCCCGATCGTTCCCGGCAAGAGCAGCGAAAGCGAGCTCATCAAGCGGCTGCTTTCGAGCGACCCCGACGAGGCCATGCCGCCGAAGGACTCGCACCGCCAGGTCACGCGGGAGCAGATCGAGACGCTGAAGAAGTGGATCGATCAGGGCGCGCAATACGAGCCGCACTGGTCGTTCATCCCGCCCAAGCGGCCTGAGCTTCCCGTCGTCAAGCAAACCGATTGGGTGCGCAACCCGATCGATGCGTTCGTGCTCGCGCGGCTCGAGAAGGAAGGCCTGCATCCGTCGCCGCAGGCGAGAAAGGAGAAACTGATCCGGCGTGTGACGCTGGACCTGACCGGGCTGCCCCCGACGCCGGAAGAGGTCGACGCGTTCGTCGCCGATTACTCCAGCGATGCCTACGAGAAGCTCGTCGACCGATTGCTCGCGTCCCCCAAGTACGGGGAGCGCATGGTCGCCGAGTGGCTCGACGCGGCACGTTATGCCGACACCAACGGCTACCAGGGCGATCCGACTCGGACGAACTGGCCGTGGCGCGACTGGGTCATCAAGGCGATGAACGCCAACATGCCCTTCAACCAGTTCGTCACCGAGCAGCTCGCCGGCGACCTTCTCCCCAACGCCACGCCGAGCCAGCGGCTCGCCACGGCGTTCAACCGCAATCACACCTTCAACGGCGAAGGCGGCCGGATCCCGGAAGAAACCCGTGTCGAGAACGTCATGGACCGTACCGAAACCTTCGGCTCGGTCTTCCTCGGGCTGACGATCGGCTGCACGCGCTGCCACGACCACAAGTACGACCCGCTCACGCAGAAGGAGTACTACGAGCTTTACGCGTACTTCAATAATTGCTCCGAGACGGGCAAGTTCGACTACGTCGCGGGCACCGGCAACGTCCGTCCGGTGATGGCGTACACCACGCCGGAGCAGGACAAGCACCTCGCCGAGCTGGTCGCCGCAACCAAAGCCGCCGATGCAAAGCTCCAAGCCGCGCTGCCGCAGATCGACGCCGAACAGCAAGCGTGGGAGAAGCAAATCGCCTCCGCCGGGCCGATCTATTGGACGCTGGCGATCCCGGATAGCGCAACGGCGAAGAGCGGCGCGACGCTGACGAAGCTCACCGACGGGTCCCTTCTCGCCAGCGGCGCGCTGACCACGACCGACACTTACGAAATCACGCTGAAGACCGACGCGCTCGGCCTCACCGGGCTTCGGCTCGACGTCCTCGGTGACCAATCGCTGCCCAAAGGCGGCCCCGGCCGCGCGACCAACGGCAACTTCGTCCTCACCGGGATCGAAGGCGAAGTCGTTAGCGCGCTCGACCCGAAGAAGACCACGCCGCTTAAGTTCCGCGCCGGCACGGCTTCGGCGGACTTCTCCCAGCCCAACGAAAACGTCAGCGGCGCCATCGACGCCGACCCGAAGACCGGCTGGGCCGTCATGGGCGCGCCGAAGAAGAACCTCTCGGCGCAGTTCGGCTTCGCCTCGCCGGTCGGCTTCCCCGGCGGCTCGATCATCAAACTCCGCCTCAAGCAGGAATACGCCGGCCCGAATCCCGGCGGGCAGACCGGCCAGCACCAGATCGGCCGGTTCCGCGTCTCGCTGACGGCCAATCCGATGATCCCGCCAGACGTCGCCAAGGCGCTCGCCGTCGCGCCGGACAAGCGTGATGAAAAGCAGAAGGAGCAGATCCGCGATTACTACCGCAGCGCCGTCTCGACGACCTACAAGCCGCTCGACGACGCCCGCGCCGCCGCCAAGAAGGCCGAGATCGATTACGACAACGGCTTCGTCAAAGTGATGATCATGGACGACGCCCGCCCGCGCGAGGCGCACGTCCTCTACCGTGGGGGCTACGACAAACCCACCGGCGACGTCCTCGAGCCTGGCGTCCCTGCCGTGCTGAACAAGCTCTCGCCCGATCTGCCGAAGAACCGCCTCGGCCTGGCCAAGTGGCTGACGTCCGCGCAAAACCCGCTGCTGGCGCGCGTCACGGTCAACCGCTACTGGCAGATGTTCTTCGGCATCGGCCTCGTCAAGACGGTCGAAGACTTCGGCATCCAGGGCGAAAAGCCCAGCCATCCGGAACTGCTCGACTGGCTCGCGGTGCAGTTCCGCGACAGCGGCTGGGATGTGAAAGCGATTCAGCGGCTGATCGTCACGTCCGCGACGTACCGGCAAAGCTCGAAGGTCTCACCCGAGCTCGTCGAGCGCGACCCGCAGAACCGCCTGCTCGCGCGCGGCCCGCGCTACCGCCTGTCGAGCTTCGCCATCCGCGACCAGGCGCTCGCGATGAGCGGATTGCTCGTCGACAAGATGTACGGCGCCCCGGTCAAGCCCTACCAACCGCCGGGCGTCTGGGAGGAGATGAGCCTCGACCAGATTCACTACACGCAAGACCACGGCGACGCGCTCTACCGCCGGAGCCTATACACTTTCTGGCGTCGCACCGTCTCCCCGACCGAGTTTTTCGACGTCCCGCAGCGGCAGGTCTGCAGCGTGCGGCAGGTCCGCACGGACACCCCGCTGCACGCGCTGACGTTGCTCAACGACACGACGTACGTGGAGGCGTCGCGCGTGCTCGCCGAGAAGCTCCTCGCAGATAAGACCAAAACCGACGACCAGCGGCTCGAGCGGCTGTACCGCCTCGCGACTTCGCGCGACATCCTCCCCGCCGAGCAGCAGGTCCTCGACGCCGCGCTCGTGCGTCTCCGCAAGCAGTATTCGAGCGATAAGGCGTCGGCGACGAAGCTCATCAGCGTCGGCGAGCGGCAGCACAACGCTCAGCTCGACCCGACCGAGCTCGCGACATGGACGACTGTGGTCAGCACGGTGATGAACCTGGACGAGACGATCACGCAGGAATGAAATCGTCGGTTTACATTGAGACGACGATCGTCAGTTATCTGACAGCGTGGCCGTCGTCAGATCCGATTCGCCGTGCGCATCAGGTTGTAACAGAACGATGGTGGAGGGAGCTTGCCCCGAGTTTTTCGCTATACACTTCCCAGTTTGTCCTGGACGAGTGTTCTTCGGGCGACCCGATCGCGGCAAAGGATCGGCTCGCCACCCTTTTGAACATCCAGCAGCTGGAATTGAACGAGAAGACGTATTTAATTGCCGAAACTCTTCTCAAGCAGGGCGCGTTGCCGCTGAAGGCGAGATTGGATGCGTTCCACGTTGCGGCAGCGGCGGCGAGCAACGTGGAATACCTGCTGACGTGGAACTGTAAACATCTCGCGAATGCAACGATGTGGGATAAGATTGAGAAGGTCTGTGTCAATGCTGGATTTCGGCCACCGCGCATTTGCACTCCCCTAGAATTGGGCGGAGATACCGATGGAACCTGACCCGATCGTCGACGAGGTGCATCGAATTCGTACGCAGATTGCCGAGCGGTTCGGCAACGATCTCCGAGCTATCTTTGAAGACGCGCGCCGCCGGCAACTGGAGTCGGGCGTGGCAACCGTGTCGGTGGTGCCTCGGCCCGACGACTTGAAAATCGATTCTCCCGCCGAGCCGTCCAAAAAGGTTGGATAGAAGATGGATCCGCGCATTACTTCGGCCCTGACGATCAACCGCCGACAATTCTTCGGGCGGACCGCGGTCGGCGTCGGCACGGCAGCCCTCGCCTCGCTGCTGCACAAGGACCTGTTCGGCGCCGACATCACCTCCGGCGCCGCGGCCAACACGGGCCCGCTTCCCAATGGCGCCGGCGTCGCGGGATTCCCCAACTTCGCCCCCAAGGCCAAGCGGGTCATCTACGTCATGATGTCCGGCGGGCCGCCGCACGTCGACATGTTCGACTACAAGCCCCACCTCAAGGACTATGCCGGCAAGGAGCTGCCCAAGAGCGTGCAGATGGGCCAGCGGCTCAGCACGATGACCCAGGGCCAGCAGCAGCTCGTGCTGCCGGGCATCACGCCTTGGTCGCAGCACGGGCAGAACGGCACGTGGATCAGCGACTGGCTGCCGCATACGGCGTCCATCATCGACGACATCTGCATGATCAAGTCGATGCACACGACGCAGGTCAACCACGCCCCGGCGGTCACGTTCTTCTTCACCGGCGGCGAGCAGCCGGGCCGGCCGGCAATCGGCGCGTGGCTGAGCTATGGCCTGGGCAGCGCCAACGAAAACCTGCCCTCCTTCGTCGTGATGACCAGCCGCGACAAGGAAAACACCTGCGGCCAGCTCTTCTACGACCATTACTGGGGCAGCGGCTTCCTCCCCTCGCGCTACCAGGGCGTGCGCATCCGCAGCAGCGGCGACCCGGTGCTGTACCTGTCCAATCCCAGCGGCATGAGCCGCGAGATCCGCCGCGGCATGCTCGACGATCTCGCCAAGCTCAACGAGATGAAGCTCGCCGAGCAGGGCGACCCGGAAATCTCCACGCGCATCGCGCAGTACGAGATGGCGTACCGCATGCAGTCCAGCGTGCCTGAGCTGTCGGACCTGACGACCGAATCCAAGGCCACGCTCGAAATGTACGGCTCCGACGTGCTCCGCCCCGGCAGCTTCGCCGGCAACTGCCTCCGCGCGCGAAGACTCGCGGAGAAAGGCGTGCGCTACGTCCAGCTCATGCACGCCGGCTGGGACCACCACCGCAACCTCAACACGCAGTTCCCCATCCAGTGCAAAGACACCGACCAGCCCAGCGCGGCACTGGTGAAAGACCTCAAGCAGCGCGGCCTGCTCGATGACACACTCGTGGTCTGGGGCGGCGAGTTCGGTCGCACCGTCTTCGGCCAAGGCAGCCTGAGCGACCGCAAGACGCTCGGCCGCGACCACCACCCGTACGCGTTCACCATGTGGATGGCAGGCGGCGGCATCAAGCCGGCCCTGGTCTACGGCGCCAGCGACGACTTCTGCTACAACGTCGCCGAAAACCCCGTCCACGTTCACGACTTCCAGGCGACCCTGCTCCACCTGCTCGGCATCGACCACGAGAAGCTGACGTTCAAGTTCCAGGGACGACGCTTCCGCTTGACGGACGTCGAGGGAACGGTCGTGAAGCCGATTCTGGTGTAAGTCGCAATCCAGCAGTGGGTCAGTTTGGTGCCACAGGTCGGCGTACCCGCAGACCTGTGCTCTTTTCGCACGTCGCACAGCACAGGTCTCGGAGTACCCTCGGAGTACCGCGACCTGTGGCACGCGAAATCGAAATCTGACCCAGTACCCGAAGTCCTGGTCATCGGAACATCGACGAAGATTTGGTGCGTCACCGGTCACGCACGCAAAGCTCTTAAACTGCTGCCCGGTGCGAACGTACTATCGTTTGAGAACCGGAGTTCTGACCGATTTTTCACGTGACGCGCCGGATTCACATCCCGCTGATGCTTCTCGCGTGCGCCGTGCTCGCCGGCGTCGCGCGCGGGGATGCCGCGTCGTCTTCCTCTCCGTACGACTGGGCCAAGTGGCGCCAGTTCTGGTCGTTCAAACCGGTCGTCAAACCCGCCGTCCCGCCCGTTCCCAATCCGTCCTGGGTCCGCAACCCGATCGACGCGTTCATCCTCGCCAAGCTCGACGAGAATCACCGCCAGCCCGCGCCCGAAGCCGACCGCGACACGTTGATCCGTCGCGTGACGTACGACCTGACCGGCCTGCCACCAACACCCGAAGAGATCCGCGCGTTTCGCGCGGACAAGTCATCTGGCGCGTACGAGAAGCTCGTTGACCGGCTCCTCGCATCGCCTCACTACGGCGAACACTGGGGCCGGCACTGGCTCGACGTCGCGCGCTACGTCCCCGGCCGCATCAGTTTCCCCGGCGTGAAGCACTCGCGCGGCGACCAGGCGTACCGGGATTACGTCGTCCGCGCGTTCAACAATGACAAGCCGTACGACCGCTTCGTCATCGAGCAACTCGCCGGTGATCTGCTGCCCGCGACGCGCGACCGGCAGAAGTACTTCGACCAGATCACCGCCCCGGCGTTTCTCTCCATCGGCGGGTGGTTCGACATGGAGACCGACCCCAACCGCCTCCGCATGGAGATGATCGACGAGCAGATCAACACGACCACCAAAGCTTTCCTGGGCCTGTCCGTCGCGTGCGCGCGCTGCCACGATCACAAGTTCGATCCGATTCCGACGGAAGACTACTACGCGCTGGCCGGCGTGTTCCGCAGCACGAAGATCATCGGCAACCTCAACCAGTTCTGGCGCGATGGCCGCGTGCGGCAAACCCGCCCGCTGGCCATGCCCGAGGAAGTCGCGGCCAACGATGCCATCGAGAAGCAGATCGATCAGAAAAAGGCGCAGCTCTGGAGCTTCCTGAGCGCCGAGCACGAGCGGCTGAGCAAGACGTGGAAGGCCGACGAATCGAAGTATTGCGAGGCGGCGGCGAAGATCGAGCGGCCGCTCGTGAAGAACATCGAGGCCGAGCAGTTCGACGGGCAGGATAACCTGCGCATCGCGCAGCTCATGAAGGACGGCAAGGCCACCGACGTGCTGGAGACGCAGACGCCGGGCGCGCAGTGGGTCCGCTACAAGATCGAGCTGCCGGACACGGCGCAGTACACCCTTGAGGCACTGTACAGCACCGACGAGGGCTCGCCGCTGTACGTGCAGGCCAACGGCACGTACGTGACGGAAAAAGCGCTCAGCGAACCCACCGGCGGATGGGATTTGAAGTACCAGCGGTGGGCGCCGCTCGCCACCTTTGAGCTGCGCAAGGGCGTGAACTTTCTGCGACTGGGTTTCAAGAAGGAAGGCAGTTTTCCGCGGCTGGATCGAATCCGATTGATTCGGCAAAACAAAGCCACCGAAGACCAGGTTGCCCAAGCCGCCAGTGCCGCCGGGCTTAACCGCGAGCTGCTCGAGCGGTTCGTGATCGATCCGCAGCAGCCGTGGCCAATGGTTGCGGGCGTCGTGGGATACCTCGATGACGCCGGCCAGGCGCACGTCGCCGACCTGCGCAGCGAAACCGCTGCGTTGGAATCACAGATTGTCCCCCACGAGCAGATCATCGCGGTGACGGACGAGTCTCAGCCGCAGGACGTACCCGTTCACCTGCGCGGCGACACGTATGCCGTCAGCAAGACGACTGTGCCGCGCGGCACATTGCGTCTGCTCGATGGTGCATTGCCGCGGCCCAGTATTTCCGCCGGATCGAGCGGACGACTCGAACTGGCCCAATGGGTCACCGACCGGCGTAACCCTTTGACCGCCCGCGTGATGGTGAATCGTCTGTGGGCCTGGCACTTCGGCCGGGGCATCGTCGCCACGCCCAGCGACTTCGGCTCGCGCGGCGAGCCGCCGACCCATCCGGAACTCCTGGATTGGCTTGCGGCGACGTTCGTGGAGCAGGGTTGGTCGGTCAAACAGATCCAGCGGCTCATCGTGACCAGCAGCACCTACCGCATGTCGTCCGATTCGGACTCCTCAAACGCGCAACAAAGCGCAACAAAAGCGCACAATTTAAACATCGCCGGCGCAAAACGAACCCAAATTGCCGACGACCCGGAAAACAAGCTGCTCGCGCACTTCCCTCGCCGGAGGCTCGACGCCGAAGCGATTTACGACGCGATGCGGAGCACCACGAACATGATCCCCCGGCAGGAATCGGGAACCGCGCTCAACCTCGAAAGAAGTGCCCAGCGGGCCATGTACATCCTCAGCAACGGGCGGGCGCCGCAGGGGCTGGGCGGCGAAGTGCGCAAGTTCTTTACCCTCTTCGACTACGACCTCTCCACCCCCCCCATCGCGCAGCGGCCCACGTCCCAGACCGCCGCCCAATCGCTGTTCTGGATGAACAACCCGCTGGTGAAGTACATGGCCGGCAAGTTCGCCGACCGCTTGCTTCGCATGGACAAGCTCGATGACCCCAAGCGCCTCGACATGGCGTACCTGCTGGCGCTCGGCCACGAACCGGACCCGGCCGTGAAGAAGGAGGCGCTGGCGTTCCTCGAACAGTCCATGGGCGACGACGGTAAGACTCCTCAGGAGGCGTGGTCCGAACTCTGCCAAGCCCTCTATGGCTCCGCGGAGTTTCGCTACGTTGAATAGCAGCCGCCGAGCGGCGAGAGAATGTAGCCCCCCGGGGGCAGACCCATGCGTTTGTTCAGCAACAACCTCCTCAGCCGCCGCGACGTGCTGCGTCGCGCGACGCTCGGATTCGGCGCGCTGGCGATGTCCGACCTGCTCGCCCGCGCCTCGGCCCTCGCGAGCACGACCACCGCCTCGACCGCCAACCCCCTCGCCGCGACCGCGCCGCATTTCGCCGCGCGTGCCAAGCGCGTCATCTACATCTTCCTCGACGGCGGAATCTCGCAGGTCGACAGCTACGACTACAAGCCGCGCCTGAAGACCGACGACGGCAAACCCCTGCCGTCATCCATCGCCAAGCCCAAGTTCGCCTTCGCGCCCACGGGCCAGGTGCTGGCGTCGCCGTTTAACTGGACACGCTACGGTCGCTCTGGACAGTGGGCTTCGGAGCTGTTCCCCGAGCTCAACAAGCTCATCGACGACCTGTGCTTCATCAAGAGCCTCTGTCACGACAACGAGGACCACTTCACCGCGAAGAACACTTTCCAGCACAGTGGGATCCGAAGCTTGGAATTCACGTGACTTGAAGTCGCGGC
>JADMIO012752867.1_pt1 | contig 35736 bp, 24 predicted proteins | sample 8958161 | NCBI WGS metagenome assembly JADMIO01 (sample SAMN16585339, study PRJNA669376) | soil metagenome | isolation source: Crop rotation soil | place: USA: Cullars Rotation, Alabama | collected 2011
CCGCGACTTCAAGTCACGTGAATTCCAAGCTTCGGATCCCACTGTGCTGGAAAGAGGACGCCGAGACCCGCCTCTACGATCTCGCCGAGCAGCGCAAGTACGGCTCAGGCTTCCTCGGCTTCGGCACCGCGCTCACCACCGCCATCGAGATGGCCGGCGCCGCCTACCAGCGCGCTGGGCACCTCTCGGGCCTGTCGACCGGCCTTACCGACCTCGACAACAAGCTCGGCGGCCTGCAGTCCTCCGACCTCATCATCCTCGCCGGCCGCCCCTCGATGGGCAAGACGGCGCTGGCGACGAACATCGCCTACAACATCGCCAAATCGTATCGCGCCGAGCAGCAGCCGGACGGCACGATGAAGCCCGTTGACGGCGCCATCGTCGGCTTCTTCTCACTCGAAATGTCGGCCGAGCAGCTCGCCACACGTATTCTCTCGGAGCAGGCGGAGATCGGCTCGGAGAAGATCCGCCGCGGCATGATCAACGAGGACGAGTTCCGCAAGCTCGTCGAGGTCAGCCGCGTGATGAGCGAAAGCCCGCTCTACATCGACCAGACCGGCGGCATCTCGATCGCCCAGCTCGCGGCGCGCGCCCGCAAGCTGAAGCGGCAGAAGGGCCTCGGCGTTCTCATCGTCGACTACCTGCAGCTGCTGACCGGCTCCTCCAAGCGCAGCGACAACCGCGTGCAGGAGATCACCGAGATCACCACCGGCCTCAAAGCGCTCGCCAAGGAGCTGGCGGTGCCGATCATCGCGCTGTCGCAGCTGTCGCGTCAGGTCGAGCAGCGCGAGGACAAGCGCCCGCAGCTCTCCGACCTCAGAGAATCGGGCTCGATCGAGCAGGACGCGGACGTCGTCATGTTCGTCTTCCGCGAGGAGTATTACGTCGAGCGCCTGAAGCCGTCGGAAGGCACGGCCGAATTCAGCGAGTGGCAGCAGAAGATGATGGCCGTATCGGGCAAGGCCGAGGTCATCATCGGCAAGCAGCGCCACGGACCGGTCGGCACGGTCGAGTTGTCATTCGAGAGCCACCTGACGCGCTTCGGCAACCTCGCCCGCGATTACCAGGTGACCCCATACGGCCGCTGACAAGTTGTCTATGCGCGACGTCCCTCATGCGCTCAAGAATAACGCCGTACGCTCAGGCGAAGCGTACGGCGCGTTACTCCCCGAGGTATATCGCAGTGCTATCTGTGGGCGCGGCGATAAAGTATGGCCACGAGGGACCCTAGGATAGCGAACACCGCGAGAGCCCCAGTCCCGTCTATTTCGGGAACCGCTCCGCCATCGCCGCCACCGCAATCACCGAATCCAAAAAGACAAAGGGCAAACGCGTTTTGGGCCCACAATGTCGTCGCCAAGAAGACGCCGGTTGCTCCGAGCTTCTGATACATGGCTTCCTCCAATACCTCCGTCGCAATGCAGCCGCGTGGCGACCGCAAGTGAACCTAGGTCCTAGGGGAACGGCGGCTCAACTACTCAGAACGGTCAGCGCTCAGTACGTCGACGGACGTAGCGCACCGCGGCAACCGCAACGAATGCGCTCATTGGTTTGGTTACTGGCAGCAGCGTCGGCAATCTCGCCCGCCGCTTGTCAGGTGCCCCCTATACGGCCGCTGAGGCGGCCTTTGCGGACCTTTCGACGCCTCGTTTGCGGCTCGATTCGGCGCTAGAACAAAGCTCCCTTCGGGTAGCCGGAAACGCTCGTGTCGGACAGGAACGCGCACACATCGTCGACGATGGAAAACCCGCCGCGCGCGGGCGATCTTGATCTTGCCGACGTGCCGGCGAGCGCTACCGGCGTCATCCTCATCGACCTCGGTCAGATCCGCGCCAACTGGCGGGCGCTTGCCCAGCGCGTCGCTCCCGCCGAGTGCGCCGCCGTCGTCAAGGCGGACGCCTATGGCCTTGGTGCTGAGCACGTCATCCCGGCACTGGTAAAGGAAGGCTGCCGTACTTTCTTCGTCGCCACCATCGCCGAGGCAGCCGAGGCGCGCGGCCTCGCACCCAAGGCAACGATCTACGTTCTCGATGGCTTGCTGCCGGGGACCGGATCGGAGTTGCTCGCCATTGGTGCCATCCCTGCGCTTGCCAGCTTCGAGGAGGTGAAGGAGTGGGCCACGCTCGCTGCCGCCCGCGGCGAGCGCCTGCCCACGGTCCTCCACGTGGATACGGGTTTGAGCCGCCTCGGACTGACTGGCTCCGACATGAACGTGATTGCCACTGAAGGCCGCACCCGTTCGCTCGACGTGCGACTCATCATGAGCCACCTCGCGTGTGCAGATAATCCCGAGCACGACATGAACGCCTTGCAACGCGAGAACTTCGACGCGATGCGTGGCTACATGGCGCACGTGCCGGCGAGCCTCGTCGCCTCCGACGGGCTAATGCTCGGCGTGCCCTATCACTATGATCTCGTGCGTCCCGGCTACGCGCTCTACGGCGGGCAGGCCTTCCAGGGAGGCCCTACACCCGTCGCATCGGTCCTCAACGTGAAGGCGCGCGTCCTGCAGGTGCGGCACGTCCAACCCGGCGATAAGGTCGGGTACTCGGCGACATGGAGACCCAGTCGCCCCACCCGACTTGCCATCGTCGCCGCCGGCTACGACGACGGCGTCGCCCGCGCGCTCAGCCGCGGGACCGGCGAGGACGGCGCGCATGTCATGTTCGAGGGCAAGCTCGCACCCATCGTCGGCCGCGTGTCGATGGACCTCATCACCGCCGACGTGACCAAGCTCAAGCACCCGCCGGTGCGCGGCGACTTCGTCGACCTCATCGGTCCGGGCCTGCCCATCGAGACCATCGGCGCGGCGGCGGGCACCATCGGCTACGAGGTGCTGACGCGGCTCGGCCGGCGTTTCCATCGCATTTATCGCGGCTGAAGCAGTGTGATGATTGAGAAATTCGCCATCATGAGCCGCTGGGTGCCAAGCGAATTTCTCGATCTGAATCACACTGCCAAAGTAATGGTTCTAGTGTCCCTTATGATTCCGAAGTTCGCTCCCCACCCAGCCCGCCCGCACGGGCGAACTTCGGAATCGGGACACTAGTGATGGCGAAGCCGAGCAAGACCACCTTCGTCTGCCAAAACTGCGGGGCCGTGGCTCCGCGCTGGATGGGCAAGTGCCCCTCCTGCGGGGAATGGAATACGCTGACCGAGGAGACCGACGTCGCTGCGCCGCCGGGAACGGGGCTGTCGCGCCGCGGATCGGGCCGCGTCATCGTTCTTGAAGGTCTCAAGGGCGGTACGCGCGAGGCACCACGTTTCTCGACCGGCATCGGCGAATTGGACCGCGTCACCGGCGGCGGTATCGTCCCCGGCTCGGCGCTGCTCATCGGCGGCGAGCCCGGCATCGGCAAATCGACGCTGCTCCTGCAGCTCGCTGCGACGCTCGCACGCGCCGGGCGCCGCGCCGTATATTTCTCCGGCGAGGAAGCGGCCGCGCAAGTACGCTTACGTGCCGAGCGGCTCGGACTGTCGGACGCGCCCGTCGCACTCGCCTGCGAGACGTCGCTTGCGCATATCCTCGCCACGCTCGAGGCGGGTCCGCCGCCGGACCTCGTCGTCATCGATTCCATCCAGACGCTGTGGGCCGAGGCGATCGAGGCGGCGCCCGGCACCGTGAGCCAGGTGCGCGCCGCGGCGCAGGCGCTGATCCGCCACGCCAAGCACGCAGGCAGTGCGCTCCTCCTCGTCGGCCACGTCACCAAGGATGGCCAGATCGCCGGCCCGAAGGTGATCGAGCACATGGTCGACACCGTGTTGTATTTCGAAGGAGACCGCGGGCACACCTACCGCATCCTGCGCGCGGTAAAGAACCGCTTCGGCGCGACCGACGAGATCGGCGTCTTCGAGATGGTGAGCGAGGGCCTGCGCGAGGTCGGCAATCCGTCGGAGCTGTTCCTCGGCGATCGCGATGCGTCAAGCCCCGGCGCCGCGGTCTTTGCCGGCATCGAGGGTACGCGTCCCCTGCTGGTTGAGATCCAGGCGCTCGTCGCGCCCTCCTCGCTCGGCACACCGCGCCGCGCCGTCGTCGGCTGGGATTCCGGGCGCCTGTCGATGCTGCTCGCGGTGTTGGAAGCACGTGCCGGCCTGTCGTTCGCCGGGCAGGACGTCTACCTGAACGTGGCGGGTGGCCTGCGCATCAATGAGCCCGCCGCCGATCTGGCCGCTGCTGCGGCGCTCGTCTCGTCCCTATCCGGTGTGGCCATTCCGCGACATAGGGTCCATTTCGGCGAGGTGTCGCTCTCGGGCGCCATCAACGCGACCCCGCTCATGTCCCCGCGCTTGAAAGAGGCGCATAAACTGGGGTTTCGCCAGGCGGTGCTTCCCGCCCAGGGAGAGCTTGAAACCGCCGGTCTGAAGCTCAAAACGACGCGGATCGCGCACCTGAGGGAGCTTGCCGATGACCCGCCGTCATGCGACTGACAGGCAGCTTTTGCCGAGTAACGGAGCATTCTGAACCATGCTGGGGCCGATCACGTATCTCGACGCGGCGCTGATCGCCGTTTGCTTCATCTCCGGTCTCTTGGCGCTCTACCGCGGCTTCGCCCGCGAGATGCTGTCCATCGTGTCGTGGGCCATCGCCGCCGCGGCCGTGCTCTACTTCGTCATCTTCCACAAGCCGTTCGCGCAGGACATGGCCGCGCAGATGGGCACGCAGGTCGCCGTGGCGCAGATCGTCGTCGGCGCCGTGATCTTCCTTATCGTGCTGATCGTCGTGCACCTCGTCACCGCCCGCCTGTCGGACGCCATCCTCGACAGCCGGATTGGCATGATCGACCGCATCCTCGGCTTCATCTTCGGCGTGGTGCGCGGGTTCGTGCTCGTTGTCATTCCCTACATGTTCTACGACGCGTTCTTCCCGGACCCGAACACGCAGGTCCCGTGGGTACGCGACGCCAAGACGCTGCCCTACATCAAGGGCACCGGCGACTCGATCCGCTACATCCTCGAGGCCTATATGCCGTCCTCGTTGACGGCCCCCCCGGGAGAGCAACCCCAGGAGGAGCAGCCCGTGCAGCCGCAACAGCAAGGGGCACTGGAAAACCCGCGGGGCGACGAATTAGCGCTTGAAGCTGCAGTGAGATATCATATTTCTGTCACGTGGCAGGTGCGCGCCAGCTGATCCAGCGGCACCGCCATCGTTAACTTGCGTTCATCCTATCGGGCAGCGGCACGACACCAGCGGGAGGTGGCGATGACTCAACGGCTCGAAGATGCCCAAATGCTTTGCGACGCGAAGCGCCAAGGGCCCGGAAATTTGCGCTACGACGACGACAGACTCCGCGAGGAATGCGGGGTCTTCGGTGTTTTTGGGCACCCCGATGCAGCGGCCCTCACCGCCCTCGGGCTCCACGCCCTCCAGCATCGCGGCCAGGAAGCCTGCGGCATCGTCTCCTACGACGGCAAGCAGTTCCACTCCGAGCGCCGCATGGGCCTCGTCGGTGACAACTTCTCCCGCGCTTCGGTGATTGAACGCCTCAAAGGCCACATCGCCATCGGCCACAACCGATACTCCACCTGCGGCGATGCCGTGTTGCGCAACGTGCAGCCCCTGTTCGCCGACATCGATACCGGCGGTTTCGCCGTCGCTCATAATGGCAACCTGACCAATGCCTTGACCCTTCGCCAGGAGCTCATCTCCACCGGCGCCATCTGCCAGTCGACGTCCGATACGGAGGTCGTCCTCCACCTCCTCTCCCGTTCCAAGAAGCGGCGCATCGTCGAGCGCTTCGTCGAGGCGATCCGCGAGATCGAGGGCGCCTACGCCTTCGTCGGCCTCACCAACGAGATGCTGATCGGCGCCCGCGACCCCGTCGGCATTCGCCCGCTCGTCCTCGGCCGGCTTGGCCAGGCTTATGTCCTCGCCTCCGAGACCTGTGCACTCGACATGGTCGGCGCCGAGTTCGTCCGTGAGATCGACAATGGCGAGGTCGTGGTCATCACCGAGGACGGCATCGAGAGTCACCGTCCCTTCCCGATGCGCCCGGCGCGTCCCTGCATCTTCGAGTACATCTATTTTGCCAGGCCGGATTCGGTCATCGGCGGCCGTACCGTCTACGACATCCGCAAGCAGATGGGCGTGCAGCTGGCGCACGAGGCGCCGGCCGACGTCGACGTCATCGTCCCCATTCCGGATTCGGGCGTGCCTGCGGCCATCGGCTTCGCGCAGGAAGCGGGCGTGCCGTTCGAGCTCGGCATCATCCGCAATCACTACGTCGGCCGCACCTTCATCGAGCCCGAGCAGCAGATCCGCGCGCTGGGCGTGAAGCTCAAGCACTCGGCCAACGCCAGCGTCATCCGCGGCAAGCGCATCGTGCTCGTCGACGACAGCGTCGTGCGCGGCACCACATCGAAAAAGATCGTGCAGCTCATGTACGAGGCAGGTGCCCGCGAGGTGCACATGCGCATCGCCTCGCCGCCCATCACCCACCCGGACTATTACGGCATCGACACGCCGGACAAGGTGGACCTGCTCGCGGCCAACAAGGACTTGGAAGGCATGCGCCAGTTCCTCGGTGCTGACAGCCTGGCGTTCCTGTCCGTCGACGGCATCTACCGCGCCGTGGGCTTCGACGCCCGCGATGCGCGTGCCCCGCAGTTTACCGACCACTGCTTTACCGGCGAATACCCGACCCCGCTCACCGACCAGAGCGGCCACACCGTCCCGCGCCAGCTGTCGCTGCTGGCCGAAGTGGGTTAATCCGCCTCAGCGCGCTCGGCCCCGGTAATTCGTAGGACTTGCCTCGCCCGCCCGTCGGCATAAGCTGCCCGGGCGGGCGTTGCTTTTTCCGCCAGCCTGACGGGGCCATGAAAAACAAGAAACCGCTGAAAGACCGGCTTGCGCTCGTTACCGGCGCCTCCCGCGGCATCGGACGCGCCCTCGCCCTCGCGCTCGCCCAAGCCGGCGCCCATGTCGTCATCGTCGCGCGCACCATCGGTGCCTTGGAGGAGCTCGACGACGAGATCCGCACCGGCGGCGGCAAGGCCACGCTCCTGCAGCTCGACATCTCCAAGGGCGATAAGATCGATCAGATCGGCCCAACGCTGTTTCAGCGTTGGGGCAAGCTCGACATTTTCGTCGGCAATGCCGGAGTGCTTGGACCGCTCTCGCCGCTGCACCACGTCACCGAGGATGCCTGGAACCAGGTCATCGACGTGAACCTGTCGGCCAACTGGCGGCTGATCCGCACCATCGATCCGCTGCTGAAACGATCGGATGCCGGGCGCGCCGTGTTCCTCTCCTCTGGCGCGTCCAACGGCAAGTACGCCTATTGGGGTCCCTACGCGGTGTCGAAGGCCGGCCTCGAGGCGCTGGTAAAGACCTATGCGCACGAGCTCGCCGACACCAACGTCAAGGTGAACCTCGTCAACCCGGGGCCAACGCGCACAGCGATGCGCGCCAAGGCGTTCCCCGGCGAGGACCCGAAGAAGCTGCCGGCGCCCGAGGAGTTGGTGCCGATGTTCCTGGAGCTCGTGTCGCCCGAGTGCGATTTCTCCGGGCGGGTCGTCAGCTTCGCCGATTGGAAGAAGCACCACGCCTCCACCGACGCTTGAGCCGGTAGCTCAATCGAACTCGACGACCATGCCGTCGTAGGCGGGCTCCACGCCGGCGGGCAGCTCGCGCCGCAGCGCCTCGTAGTCGAGGTCGGTGGTCATGTGGGTCAGGATCGCACGCTTCGGCCTCAAGCGCTCGATCCACGCCAGCGCCTGCTTGACGCTGAAGTGGCTCGGATGCGCCGTGAAGCGCAGCGCATCGACGACCCACACATCGAGGTTTTCGAGCAGGGGCACCGACGCATCCGGAATATCGCTCACGTCCGGCGAATAGGCGAAGCCGGCGACGCGATAGCCGAGCGTGCCGATGTCGCCGTGCATCTGCGGTATGGGCGTGACCTTGACGCTCCCCGACGGCCCGGCGACGGCAATCGCGGCCGGCGGTACGATGGCGTGCGCCGCTAGGATGGACGGATATGTCGACCCGGGGGGCTTCTCGAAGCAATAGCCGAACCGCTCGGTGAGGCTCTTCCGCGTCGGCTCGTCGAGCCACACGTCAATGCGCTTCCTCATGGCATAGGAGACCATGCGAAGGTCGTCGATACCGTGTGTGTGGTCTGCGTGGTCGTGTGTGTAGAGCACGCCATCGAGCGACTCGCAGCGCACGCTCAACAGCTGCTCGCGCAGGTCGGGCGAGGTGTCGATCAGCACGGTCGTGTGGCGCGGCTTGCCGATGCGTTCGATCAACGCGCTGCAGCGCGTGCGCCGGTTCTTTGGATTGGAAGGATCGCAGGCGCCCCACATGGTTCCGATACGCGGCACGCCGCCCGATGAGCCGCACCCGAGAATCGTGGCGCGGTAGCTCATGCGGCGGCGTCATCGCGCCGCTCGGGGCGCTTCACCTTGCGGAACAGGCGGAAGAAGTTGTCGGTCGTCGCCGCCGCCATCTCCTCCCGGCTCACGCCCTTCACCTCGGCCAGTGTCGCCGCCGTATGCGCGACATAGGACGGCTCGTTGGTCTTGCCGCGGAACGGTTCCGGCGCGAGGTAGGGCGCGTCGGTCTCGACCAGCAACCGCTCGAGCGGCACATTCCGTGCGATATCGCGCAACGCTTCGGACTTCTTGAACGTCACGACGCCGGTGAACGACACGTAGAGCCCCAGTTCGACGGCACGCGCGGCGAGCTTAGGGCCGCCAGTGTAGCAATGCAGGATCGCTGGGAAGGCGCCCTTGGCGTGCTCGTCCTCGAGAATTGCGAGCGTGTCGTCGTCGGCGTCGCGCGTATGGATCTCGAGCGGCAGCCCCGTGCGCCGCGCGGCTTCGATGTGCTGGCGGAAGCCTTCCGCCTGCGCTTCGGGCGACGACTTCTTGTAGTAGTAGTCGAGCCCTGCCTCGCCGATCGCCACGACCTTCGGGTGCTGCGCCAGGCGCACGAGCTCATCGGCAGGGATACCGCGCTCCTCGTCCGCATTGTGCGGATGCGTGCCGACCGAACAGTAGATGTTGTCGTGCGCGGCGCAGATGTCGAGCAACACCGGCAGCTGGCGAACGCGCGTCGAGATCGTCACCATCACGCCCACCCCCGCAGTCTTGGCGCGCGCGAGGATGCCCTCGCGGTCGGCCGCGAGCTGCGGAAAATCGAGGTGGCAGTGGTGGTCGACCAGCATCACGCTTGACCCATCACTCTTCGTCTTTCGGCGCCTTGTCCTTCGGCGCCTTCTTCTGCTTCTCGGGCTTCGGTTTCGCCGGCTTCTCTGGCTGCGGCTCCGCCTCCGGCGCAATATAGCGCGGGAAGACGCCTTGCGGCTCGGGCAGCACCGTGCCGGGCTTCAGCCGGCCCGCCTCGCCGAGCGCCTTGAATGTGTGGGCGTCGTCGTCCTGGCCCAAGTAGTCGAGCAGCTTTTCCGCGGCGTGCGGCGTCACCGGCGTTGCCAGAATGGCGATCTGCCGCACTACCTCGGCCGTCACATAGAGGATCGTCTCCATGCGCTTGGGATCGGTCTTCTTCTTCGCCCACGGCTCCTCGCCGGCGAAATACCGGTTGGCGTCGGCGACGACCGCCCACACCGCGTCGAGGTAGCGGGTGACCGCCTGCTTATCCATCGCCTCCCGCGCCTTGGCATAGAGCCCGTCTGCGGCGGCGAGGATCGTCTTGTCCGCCTCGGTGAACTCGCCCGGCTCCGGAACGCGGGCGCCGCAGTTCTTGTTGATCATCGACAGCGAGCGCTGGGCGAGGTTGCCGAGGTCGTTGGCGAGATCGGCGTTGATGCGGTTGGCGATCGCCTCCGGCGAATAGTTGCCGTCCTGCCCGAAGTTCACCTCGCGCAGGAAGAAGTAGCGCACCTGCTCCAGCCCGTAGGCGTGCACGAGGTCGAACGGATCGACGACGTTGCCGACCGACTTCGACATTTTCTCGCCCTTCGACAGCACGAAGCCGTGGCTGAAGACGCGCTTGGGCAATTCCAGCCCCGCCGACATCAGGAAGGCCGGCCAGTAGACGGCGTGGAAGCGCAGGATGTCCTTACCGATGACGTGCACGTCGGCCGGCCAGAAATGCCACAGCTCGCTCTTCTCGTCCGGGAAGCCGACGCCGGTGACGTAGTTCGTCAGCGCGTCGACCCACACATACATGACGTGCGGCGGCGAGTTCTTGCCGTCGCTGCGCTTCGGCTCCGGCACCGGGATGCCCCAGTCGAGCGTGGTGCGCGAGATCGACAAGTCCTCCAGGCCGCCGCGGACGAAGCTCGTCACCTCGTTGCGGCGCTCGGGCGGCAGGATGAAGTCCGGGTTGGCGTCGTAGTGGGCGAGCAGCTTGTCCTGGTAGGCGGACAGACGGAAGAAGTACGTCTCCTCCTCCGTCCATTCCACGGGCGTGCCCTGCGGGCCGCGGCGCACGCCGTCATCACCAAGCGTCGTCTCGGTCTCGTTGTAGAACGCCTCGTCGCGCACCGAGTACCAGCCGGCATACTTCTTCAGGAAGATGTCGCCGGATTTCTCCATGCGCCGCCAGATCTCCTCCGACGCATGGTAGTGGCGCGGCTCAGTCGTGCGGATGAAGTCGTCATTCGACAGCCCGAGCAGCCCCGCCATCTCGCGGAAGCGCTTAGAGTTGCGATCGGCCAGCTCGCGCGGCGTCAGGCCCTCCTTGGCGGCCGTCTGCTTCATCTTCAGGCCGTGCTCGTCGGTACCGGTAAGGAAATAGACGTCCTTGCCGTCGAGCCGCTCGAAGCGCGCGATCGCGTCCGTGGCAATCGCCTCGTAGGCGTGGCCGATGTGCGGCTGGCCGTTGGGATAGGAGATTGCCGTGGTGATGTAGAACTTGGGGCGCCCGCTCATGGACTATGGGTCCTCGGAATAGGATTGAGATGTGTGAGGTCGAGGGCGCCGGCGCGCAGCCGGCATCGCCGCCTCACATTCGGGCGGAGCGCGAAAGATCGGTTCTGGGCCGGCGCGGCGCGTGCATCTCTAAGCGGGCTTTCGATCCTGTGCGGCGGCGGCAAGGCCGGCGACGGTCTCCATAATGAGGCTCTTGCGATCGAGGTTGAGCGCAAGGGTGTCGGCCTTTTCGCGGGCTACTCTTTCCCACAGGGCGGCAAACGAGGCAAGCCGGGTATCGCCGATGATCCGCCCCGCCAGCGCCCGTGTTTCGGGGCTCCCCTCCCCCGTCGCCGCCGTGTGAATGAGCCGGGCGAGTGTGCCGAGCAGCAGCTCGAAGAACAGGTCGAACCGGACCTGGGCAGCGATGGGTTGTAGCTCGTCCGAAAGGGCGTGCACGGCCCTCCAGTCGACGCGCGGTAGCAGCCCAAGCAGCTTGTCGATGCGGCCCTGCAGCTCCAGGCCGCCGGCGCCGAGCAAGCCCAGGAGGTGCCCGGCACTGCCGCCCGCGAGGCGCGTTAGCGGCGCCCAGTCTGCCTCTCCCGGCAGCGATGCGTCGGCGGCGGTGAGCGCCTGGGTCGCCGCTTTCCGCAAGTTACCATCGTCGAGCGGCGGCAACGTAAGCATGCGGCAGCGGGAGCGGATGGTCGGCACGAGCTGCCCGGGGGCCGACGACACGAGGAGAAAGACAGTGCGGGCCGGCGGCTCCTCCAGCGATTTCAGCAGCGCGTTGGCGGCGTTGACGTTGAGCTCGTTCGCCTCGTCGACGATAACCACGCGCCAGCCGTCGCCGGCAGCACGATGCGCGAGGAACGAGCGTAGACGGCGAACCTCGTCCACTGGGATCGAGGTCGCGAAACGCTTGGCCTTCACATCGTACGGACGTCGGAGAAGCAGCAGCCCCGGATGCGACAGCGCCCGCACCTGCCGACTGGCTGTCGCCTCCTCTCCCACCTCGAGGCTCTGTCCGAACGGATCGCGCTCTTCGGGTGCGGCGAGCGCGCTACGCGCGAACCGGTAGGCGAGCGTTGCCTTGCCGATGCCCTGTAAGCCGGCCAGCAGCCACGCGTGATGCATCCTGCCACTGGCGAGCGCAGCGGCGAGCGTGCGCTCGGCGTCCTCCTGACCGAAGAGCGCCTTTGTGTTGCGCGGATGGGGAAAACCCTCGAGCCGGTCGGCCTCCGGCAGCTCCTCGATCTCCGCGGTGAGCGGCGCGCGAGCCATTAGCGGGCCAAGGCGAACAGGCGTGTCTGCACGGCACGCCAGACTTCCGAGAACACGGCCCGCTCGTCCTGCCCAGCGTCGATCAGCACGCAGCGCTCCGGCTCCGCACGCGCGACCTCGCGGAAGGCGTCGCGCAGCTTCCAGTGGAAGGCGAGATCGCGCTTCTCGTAGGCGTCGGCCTCGGTGTCCGGATTGACCTTGTCGACGCGGCGGCTGTGGGCGCGGCCCAAGCCCAGTTCGGCCGGCACGTCGAGGATGATGGTGAGGTCGGGGAACGTCGGACTGACGATCATCTCGTTCAGCGTGTCGATGACCTCGCCCGGTAAGCCGCCCGCGACGCCCTGATAGACGCGGGTTGAATCGATAAAGCGGTCGCAAATCACCCACAGCCCGGAATTCAGGGCCGGGCGGACCGTATTGTCGAGGTGGTCAGCGCGCGCCGCATAGAACAAAAGCGCCTCCGACAAGGCCGAGTGCGCCGGCATGTTCGGATCGAGGATGACCTGGCGCAACGCCTCGGCGAAGGGCGAACCGCCAGGCTCGCGGGTGATGAAGGTGTGGACGCCGACCCGCCAGAGCTGCTCGGACAAGAGCCGCGCCTGGGTGGATTTGCCAGACCCCTCCCCGCCTTCGAAAGTGATGAACTTGCCGAGCACGATGATCGTCGCCCTAAAGCGCCACAGCCGTGCTGCGTCGGTAACACGGCAGCCGGTGCCGCGCTACAGGGGCACCCAGCTCAGCGCCATGTGGGCGAGCGAGTCGAGACCGCGGCGCATCAGGCCGCCTGGCTCCACATCCTCGGCAGCGTAAAGCGGCACCTCATTGACCGAGTTCGATTGGCTGGTGACGCGCAGCACGCCGACCTTGTCGCCCTTCTTGATCGGCGGTTTCAGCGGACCGTCGTAGACGATCTCAGCTTTGAGCCGCGGGTTCTCCGGTACGCGCGGCAGGATCACCGTGATCGGGCCGTTTCCGGTCAGCGGTACGAAGAACCGCTCGCCGCCCCACACCCGGGCGCTGCCGACGGTCTCGCCGGCGTTGAACAGCTTGAACGGCGCGAAGCTGCGGTAGCCCCAATCGAGCAGCTTCTTCGCTTCCGCCGTGCGCTCGTTTTCCGTGGCAAGCCCCATGACGACCACGATCAGCCGCTTGCCGCCCTGCACCGTCGAGCCGACCAGGTTGTAGCCGGACTCCTTCACGAAGCCGGTCTTCAGGCCGTCGGCGCCGATCTCGAGCGGCAGCAGCGGATTGCGGTTGTAGAACTTGTGCTTGCGGTACTCGAACAGCTTCTGGGAGAAGATCGGGTAGTGCTCGGGGTATTCCTTGATGATGTAGCGGGCCAGCAGCGCGATCTCGCGCGCCGTCATCAGCTGCGCCGGATCATACAGCCCCGTCGGATTGGCGAACGTGGATTTGGTGAGGCCGATGCGGCGCGCCTCGACGGTCATGCGCTTGGCGAACTGATCCTCGGTGCCCCCCAACCCCTCGGCGAGACAGATTGCGGCGTCGTTGCCCGACTGGATGATCAATCCCTTGAGCAGGTCGTCGATCGTCGCCGGCGTGTTGATCGGCACGAACATGGACGACGTGCGCGACGGTGCACCGCCGGTGCGCCACGCATGCTCGCTCATCGTGAACTCGGTTGTCGGCTTGATCCGCCCTTCTTTCAAGGCGCGGAAAGTCACCTCCGCCGTCATCAGCTTCGAAATAGAAGCGGGCGGCAGCAGCTCGTCGGCGTTGGACTGGTACATGATGGCGCCGGTGTCGCCATCCATCAGCACCGCGGCCTTGGCGCGCGTGGTGAATCCGCCCCCCTGCGCGAGCGCCGAAAGCGGCGCCGCCACGAGGGCGGTCAAAAGAAGCATCAACGGCAGCAGGAGATCGTTGCCAACGCGCCGGCGGAGGGAAAAGAGCATTGCGCCTTTGCACCTTACGGAATTGCGTTACGCGCCCCGACTATCGAGTGAGGTTGCGCCGCCTGTCAACGATTGGGAGCACCCTCTCCCGTCGGAGCCTGCGAACTAGCCTCGGGATCGAACCCGGCGGCCACTATCCGCGCCATTGCGGACGCGGCATCGGCGTCGGCGTACGGGCCGAGCCGCACCCGATAGGCCGGCTCGGTGGACGTGCCCGAACGCTCCACGAGGCTTCGGTCCGCCCCGCCCAGCATGTAGCGCAGGCGCTCGGCCTCCTCGCGCGTCGAGAACGGCCCGACCCGGACATAGGTATCGACGGCAGGCTTGGCGAGGATCGATTCGGCCCGCTTCACGCTGTCGAGCTCGCCGCGCCGGTATTGTTGGACCGACCACGTCGGCGTCTGCTGCTGGGCGCCGAGACGTGCGTAGTCGACGCTGCGCACGCGCCGCGTGCTCACCGATCCAGTGGTCATTGTGGCCGTATTCGCCTCGGCCAGCTTCGGGCCGCCGTACCAGCTCTGCTGCGCCAGAAAGCGGCGCTCGGCGCTGTCGTCGCCGTTGAGCGGCGCGCGCCCGGCATAGCGCACCCGCACGCGGGCCGTACCCTGATTGTGATACCCCAGCGTGTGTGCCGTTCGGTACGAGAGATCGATCAGGCGATCCCGTGCGTAGGGGCCGCGGTCGTTGATGCGCACCAGCACCGTGCGGCCGTTCTGCAGATTCGTGACATAGGCATAGGACGGCATGGGCAGTGTCGGGTGGCCCGCGGTCAGCGCGTACATGTCGTAGATTTCGCCGTTCGACGTGCGGCGCCCGTGGAACGCGGTGCCATACCAGGATGCCGTGCCGACACGATCGTAGGTCGGGTTCTCGTGCGGGTGGTACCAGCGCCCACCGACGCGATAGGGGCGCCCCACCTTGTAAATGCCACCGCCCTTGCGGATCGGGCCATTGTCGGCAACGCGCGGGCTCGCACTGACCCCTAGGTTTGCGTCGAATGCGCTGCCGCCCGAACAGCCCGCGAGGACGGCGCTGCAGATGGCAGCCGCGACAAGGGCCGGACCGGCAGTTGGCAAACGCAAACGCATACTTGAAACGGCCGCCGGTGAACGCAACGCTGAAAGTCCCTCGTGCGGCGCGGCTCGCGCGGCACGCCGCAAGGTTGACCCAACACGCTTGAATTTGAGTTAAGCGGCCATTCAGGCTGGGGCATGGGGCGGGGCTGGCACCCAGAGCGCCGCATACGAAAGTTGGTCATTCCGTACGCGAACGATTTAATGCGCCATTAGCACATGGGGCGAAAGGATAGGCCCGTTGCAATGTCATTGGTGATGCCATGTATCGCGTCATCGCTTGTCTCACCTCCGATCATGATCGCTGGCTCGTCGTCCTTGCCGCTCTCGTCTGCATCGCGACGACGCTGACTTCCTTCCTGATGTATTCGATCGCCGACAGCTCCAGCGGCCCGCGACGATTCATGTGGGCGGCGCTGACCGGCGTCGCCGCTGGCTCGGGCATTTGGGCGACGCACTTCGTCGCCATGCTCGCTTACAAGGGCGCCATGCCGACCAACTACGAGCCGGTATGGACGGCACTGTCGCTTCTCATCGCAATCCTGATCGCCGGCGCCGGCTTCGTCGTGTCGACCGGCAAGTCTTACGCCTTCGCAGCGCTCGGCGGACTGCTGATTGGTCTTTCCATCGGTACCATGCACTACACCGGGATGACGGCCCTTCTCATTCCTGGCTCCATCTCTTGGGACTCGCACCTGGTGGCGGCGTCGTTTGCATTTGGAATTGTCACCGCCGGATCGGCTATCGTTGCGTTCAAGGCGCTGACCGGCTCCCGCGCCATCATCACTGCCGGTCTCTTGTTGGCGCTCGCCATCTGCGTGTTGCATTTCACCGCCATGGGCGCGGTGACGGTCGTGCCGGATCCAACGGTCGAATTTCACGAATCGGGCATGAACCGCGGGCATCTCGCGCTCGCCATCACCGCCGTGACCTTCATCGTCCTCCTCTGTGTGTTCTCGGCGGCCACCGTCCAGCGGGCGAACTTGCGTTACGAGGCGGTGCTGACCGAGCAAAACGCGCTGCTCGAGGCAGCGATGCGCTACTTGCCCGTCGGCCTATCGATGTTCGATCGCGACCAACGGCTGATCATGTGCAATCCGGCCTACCGAAAGCTCTATGGCCTTTCCGCGGAGCTGACGCGCACCGGCGCGCGCTATTCCGACATCCTAGCCAACGTCGCCCGCGCCACCGCAACCGTCGGAAGCGCCGGCCAGCTGATCGTCAACCACCGGCAAAAGCTCGACTCCGGCGATTCGTTTTCTGAGACGATGGCTTTCAAAGACGGGCGAACCATCGTCAAAAAGGTCGGTCCCATCGCCGGCGGAGGCTGGGTGGACGTTCAGGAGGACGTCACGGCGCAAAGGGAACAGGAGGCCCGGATCGCGCACATGGCGCGCCATGATGCGCTGACCGGCCTGCCCAATCGCGCCCATCTGATTGAGGTGCTGGATGCGGCCCTGCATGACGCGCGCGACGACGACGGCGTCGCCGTCCTCTTCCTTGATCTCGACCGCTTCAAGCAGGTGAATGACACGCTCGGCCACCTCATGGGTGACGACCTGCTCAGAGCCGTGGCCGGCCGCTTGCGCGATACGGTTCGCCGCACCGACCTGGTTGCACGTCTCGGTGGGGATGAATTCGTCGTCGTGCAATCGTCAACCGATCCAATAAAGGAGTCTGCCGAGCTCGCCTCCCGGATCATTGCTTCGCTCGTTGCCCCCTTCCACATTTCCGGGCGCCGCGTCGATATCGGCGCCAGCGTCGGTATTGCGGTTGCGCCGCGCGGCGGCATCGACGCGAACGCACTCCTGTCGCGCGCCGACTCCGCCCTCTATCAAACGAAGGCGGCCGGCGGCACTGGCTACTGCGTCTATGGCCGCGAGGGCGAAATGGCGCGCGCGCTTATCGTCTATACAGGACAGGACGAGACGGCCCTCACCGCCTGAGCGGGCCGATCAGCACAATCTGCCTCCTGGCATGGCATAACCCCACCTTGATCACTTGAGACCCGGCCGCCGGTTATATAGGGTCCGCACCTCCGCCGCGGCGGGCAGGAAGGGTGGTCGAGTGGTTTAAGGCTCCGGTCTTGAAAACCGGCGTGCTCGCAAGGGCACCGTGGGTTCGAATCCCACCCCTTCCGCCAACACTGTCCTGCTCACCACAGCTCAGGGCGCCTCATTGAAGCGCAGAACGCTCGCAGCGACGGGTACTTACCGCGCTACAGAGGTGTGCACGACTGCTCACGCAGGCTTGCCGAATCTCAGGACAGCGCATCAAAAAAGGGGGACAGAAAGAGGGACGCTACTCTTGGCGCTCCGAAAAAAGGGGGACGCGGGGATGGCGAAGGCGAACTTGCTCACGGCACTACAGGTGAAGCAAGCACGCAAGCCGGGCATCTACTCCGACGGCCAAGGGCTACGTCTTCGTGTCGACGAGGGCGGCGCGAAGCGCTGGGTGCTGCGGCTGACAATCCGAGGCCGGCGACGGGACGTCGGGCTGGGCTCTGCTGGTGATGTCTCTTTGCTTGAAGCGCGGGACCGGGCGGCTGAGTTGCGAAAGGCGGCGCGCGATGGCCGGGACCCGGTGGCCGTTCAGCGCGCGGCACGCACCTCGGTGCCAACGTTCCGCGAGGCGGCCGAGGCCGAGCACGAGCGGCGCTTCGGGCGCCGACGCGACGGCAAGCATCCCGACCAGTGGATCAACACCCTCAAGCAGCATGCCTTCCCAAAGATCGGCGACCTGGTCGTCTCCGAAATCACCATGGCCGACGTGCTCAATGTGCTAACGCCAATCTGGATGACCAAGCCAGAGACGGCGCGCCGGGTGCGCCAGCGGATCCGCGTGGTACTGGAGCGCGCACGGGTTGAAGGCCACCGTGACGGCAACAACCCCGCCGATGCGGTCGGCGCTGCGTTGCAGAAGCAGCCACGCCGTTCCCGCCACCACGCGGCCGTGCCCTACGCCGAGGTGCCGGTCCTCGTGCGCCGACTTTGCGCTAGCAACGGCGACGGGCTAGTCAGACTAGCGTTGGAGTTCACCATCCTCACCGCGATGCGGACCGGCGAAGTGCTGGGAGCGCGCTGGGAGGAAGTCGATCTCGCATCAGCTACGTGGACGATCCCTGGCGAGCGCATGAAGGTCGACGAGGAGCATCGCGTGCCGCTGAGCGACAGGTGTGTCGAGATCCTCAGGATGGCGCGTGCACTCGCCCCCAAGAACGAGTTGGTGTTTCCCAGCCGTAGGAAGCGCGGCGAGCCGCTTTCCGACATGGCCATGCTCATGCACTTGCGTCGACTCGGCCGCAGCGAGACGGTGCACGGCTTTCGGAGTTCCTTCCGCGACTGGGCTGCGGAGGAGACTAACTTCGCCCGCGAGGTCTGCGAGGCCGCACTGGCGCATCAAGTGGAAAACCCCGTCGAGGCCGCGTACCGTCGTGGCGACCTGCTCGCGAAGCGGCGCGGATTAATGGCGGCGTGGGCGGCATTTGCTACGGGGCAGCCGGAGCATGCCGCGGATGACTCAGATTTGGCCGTAGACGGCCGTTCGGTGCCTGTCGGGTAGCGAGTAGCCGAGAGCCCGGGACGCCGCCAGCGAGTCTCCTCGGGCCCTAGAATTTGCGACCTCCGGCGTGACAGGCCGACAAACACCCAAAGGGCGAACACGGCGGTCACCAAGTCGAGATGGAGGGGATTGATGAGTGCCGCGAAACTCGTGCTCCATTCCGTTCCCGAGTTTACTGCCGGCATGGGATGCTCGCCGACGGCACTGTGTGCCGTCACGGGGCTACCGAGAGCCGACATCGACCGAGCGATGGACCGGCAGAATTGCTACGGCGTGTTGTTCGACGTCGCTTACGGACCCTACGGCATCATCGATGACGACTTTCCGGGTCAAGGCAGAGGGAGGACAAGATGACCCATTGGGAAATCAAAGGTCGCGAGTTCGGCAATTGCAATTGTGCCTACGGCTGCCCTTGCCAGTTCAACGCTCTCCCCACCCATGGCCATTGTCGGGGCCTCGCGGTATTCGACATCGAGGAAGGATTTCACGGAGCGACGCGGCTCGACGGCCTGAGAGCGGCGGGGATCTTTCGCTGGCCCGGTCCTATTCACGAAGGCAAAGGCGAAGGCGTGCACATCGTCGACCGGCGCGCCACTGCGGAGCAGCGCAATGCACTTCTGCGTATCCTCAATGGCGAGGACACCGAGCCTGGAGCAACGGTATTCCAGGTCTTTGCCTCCACGTGTGACACGCTGCATGAACCAATCATCGCCGACATCGATTTCGAACTCGACATCGAGGCACGCACGGCGCGGGCGCGCATCGACGATGTCCTCGATATGCGCGGGGCGCCCATCCTCAACCCCGTGACCGGCGCGGAGCACCGCGTCCGCATCGAGCAGCCAAATGGATTCGAGTTTGCCGTGGCAGAGGTCGGCCGCGGCTGGTCGACGACCCGCGGGCCGATCAGCTACGAGCTCGCCGATACTTACGGCCAGTTCGCGCGCATTCATCTCTGCCACAACGGCATGGTGCGCTGAACAATGACGGAGCGCGCGCTCGAAGCGCTGCTACGGCGCGAGCGAGCTATTATCGGGAGCGCGCTTGCGATTTTGACGGCGCTCGCCTCGCTTTGGGTGCTCCTCGGCGCTGGCACCGGCATGAGCCCGATGGCCATGACGACTTGGCAATTCCCGCCGCCGCGGCCGTCGATGATGATGTCAGGCGACTGGTCGCCCGGCTACTGGCTCACCATGCTCCTCATGTGGTGGGTGATGATGATCGCCATGATGGTCCCGAGCGCCGCGCCGGTGATCCTGCTCTACGCACGCGTCGTCCGGCACGGCCAGACGCGCGGGCAGATGCCAGGCGCGGTCGCGCCGACGGCGGTCTTCACCGCCGGCTATCTCGTCTGCTGGCTCGGGTTCAGCGTGCTCGCCACGTCGCTGCAGTTCGCACTCGAAAGCTCCGGCCTCGTCCACGGCATGATGATGTGGTCGACGGACCGCCGGCTGACGGCAGGGCTGCTGATCGGGGCGGGCCTTTATCAGCTCTCGCCGCTCAAGATGGCTTGCCTCGCCCAATGCCGGTCGCCGGCCGAATTCCTGGCACGGCACTGGCGCCCGGGGCGGCTCGGTGCGTTCCGATTGGGCATCGTGCACGGCGCCTATTGCCTCGGGTGCTGCTGGGCGTTGATGCTCCTTCTGTTCGCAGCCGGCATCATGAATCTCATCTGGATTGCGGGCCTTGCAATCCTGGTGCTGCTCGAGAAGCTCGCCCCCTTCGGTGCCGTGCTGACGAAACCAATCGCAGTGCTTCTTCTTCTCGGCGGGGCCGCCCTTATGGTGCCAGTTTAGGCAAGCGTGCACTGGTTCAATGAGCGCAGCCCATCAGAAGCTCCCTCGCGGTGCTATCGACGATGAAGCACACGACGCTGCTCGCCGTGATCGTCCCGAACCTCTGGCTTGCTGACTATCGTTGAAATCGTCGTGGCTAGTGCGCTGCAGATCATGCAAGGAGAACTGACTAAGTCGCTGTTGACCGCTCGTGGCCCATTGCGGACCCGCTCCACGCTGAACGATGGCGTCCACTAGTGACCCATAGCAGACCTGCGAAGCTCGCAGGACGAAGACCGCTGATGACCCATAGCTGCCCTCGCGGCTATCGCCGGAAATGTCTGCTTCTCTGACGAGCTGCCTTACCGCTTAAGTTGATGTAGGCAGTAGGCGAATTCAGCCATATGTTGGCATATTAGACTGGCTAACCTATTGGGGCTCCACATCCTTTTGCCAATCTCATGAAAAAGATAGCAATCGCGCTTGTGGACGATCAACCTCTGTTCGTCGAGGGCTTTCGCGCACTTTGTAGCCGCGTCCCAAACTTCCAGCTCGTTGCTTCAGCCGACGACTCGAGCACGTTACCTGCAGTAGTAACGAACTACCAACCCGATATAGTGTTCCTCGATGTTGCCATTCCGGCCATCTCACCCGTCGTCATCAGTTCGATTGCGAATTGCTCACCTGGCACCAAGGTCGTGGGTTTGACGGCGGCTCGAAGTATTGCCCTGGCGATCCAGACACTGGACGCGGGCGCTTTCGGCTACGTGCTCAAGCAAAGCTCGGTTGAGGACTTAACGCAGGCCATTATGGCTTTGGGACGCGGCGAGCGTTTTATAACGCATGGTTTCTCAAACAGGCTCGTCATCGCATTGCAGGATGAGGCCGTGCGCAAAAAAGCGGCTCTGGCCATCAAGCTGAATATACGCGAAACCCAAATCGCTAGGTTTTTGATGGCTGGTAAGACGAATAGGGAGATCGCTGAGTGTCTCCGGATTTCAGAGCGAACTGTCAAACATTACATGACCCAAATGATGCAGAAACTGAATGTGCGCAATCGGACGGAAGTCGCGATCGCCGCGCGAGCGCTTGCAGATGGCGACGCCTCGGTTCCTGACAGCGTGCATTGAGGCTAGTTGCCTCAATCACTCCTCCCGAAACGCCCGATCGAAGGAGTCGGTGAGCGGCTTGATGAGGTAGGACATCGCCGTGCGCTGTTCCGTCGTGATGAATACGTCGACCGTCATACCAGGCTTGAGCTTCTGACTCCCCAGCTTTTCCAGACCGTCCGTAATCTCAAGCTCAGCTGTATAGAAGTTTTGGTTGGTCGCAGGATCTCGCGCCGTCGCCGGCGACACGTACGATACGCGTGCGTGAATTTCCGGCGTGATGCTGCGATTGAAGGTCGAAAACTTCAGGCGGGCCGGCTGCCCCGAGGCGACTTGGTCGATGTCCGCGGGAGAAATTTTGGCCTCGATCTTTAGAGTCGCGCCCTCAGGCACAAGCGTCGCTAGGTGTTCGGCAGGAGTAATGACACCTCCCAGGGTGTGCACGGACAGCTCGTTGACGGTGCCGTCGATCGGAGCGCGAATATCGGTGCGCAACAGCCGATCCTCAATGGCCCCGCGGCGCTCGGTCGCCTCGGCCAGCTTGGCATCCACCTCACTCAGCTCACGCTGCGCTTCGGTGCGGGCATTTTGCTCGATCGCGATGACCTGCACCCGGATTTCGCTGGTGCGCGCCTTGGCGCGCGCAATTGACGCCTCGATGCCACCCCGCTCGCCGATCATCCTCGCGAGTTCTCGCTCGGTCGAATAGATGCGTGTGCTTTCGATTAGTCCCTTGCTGAACAGCGGCCTCAGCTTGGCCAGCTCCGCTTCGATCAAAACAAGCTCGCCGACTTTTCCCTTGAGCTGAGCTTCGAGCCCCCGGAGCTCCTCGCCAAGTTGCGTAATTTGAAACTGCAGCTGCTCCGTTTGGCTGCGCCTGTTGGTGCGGTTGCCGTGGAACAGTCGCGTCTCGCCGTTGACGAGAGCATCCAGAACAGGCCCCGCCTCGGCGAAGTCCTCCGGGAAGGGGATATGCTCGAGCGTATCACGCTCTGCCATTAGTCGTGCGCGCCGGGCCGTCAATTCGGAGACCTGCGAACGTACAATCGAAAGTTCGGCCCGTGTCTGCACGTCCTCCAGCGCGATGAGCACCTGGCCCTTACGGACGACATCGCCCTCACGGATGTTGATGGCTTTTACGATCCCGCCGTCCCGATGCTGGATGGCCTTCAGGTTGCGGTCGACCTTGACTGATCCGTTGGCCATAACGGCACCGTCGAGGTGCGCCGTAGCTGCCCACCCGCCACAACCGATCAGGAGCGCCGCCGCTAGTCCCACTCCGGCGACCATGCGGGATCGCATGCCGAACACTTTCTGATGATCGATCGGCGGCGCCGCTCCTTTGGCAGTCGTCGGCCCGGGTTGATTCGGTCGTTTCGCAGACATGAGATTTGCCATCCCTGTAGGGCTTAGGGTCAGTCGGGTAGCCTTAGGTGCTCAGCTCGTGCAGGGACATCGAGTGGTGTCCGAGGAGGCTGATGGAAATTTCGTAGGCATCATCGCGGTCGAGGTCCGCCTCGACGATCGTGCGGTCGAGATCCGCCAACTTGTCATGCCGCACACGGATGGGGCCCTCTGACGGACGGCTGTCGCTCGCGTATAACTGCTCAAACCTTTCCTGCTGCTCCTTTTCCTCGAACAACTGAAATCGTTCGATGTTGATACGGTCGCCGACCATGAAGTCGATAATCTCGTGCACGACCTCGGCGATGTCGGAACTGGCGACAATGGCCTGGAACACGAAGGTGTCGGCGCCACCACCGCCCTTCAAGACGGTGTGGGAGTCGCCGATGATGAAGAGGTCATCGCCCTGTCCGCCAAGCACCTTTTCAAGATTGCGGATGGTGTCGGACCCAATCTCATCTCCGCGCGCCTTGCCGGAGACAAAATCTACTTCAATGCGCATGGCGGCGAGAGAATAGTCGACGGTGTCTTCACCAGCGCCGCCGTCATAGACATCATCGACCGCATCGAGCGAGGCCACAAGCTGATCATGGCCGTCGCCACCTTCGAGCACGTCGGCGCCGGCTTCGCCGCAGAGGGTGTCATCGCCGACGCCGCCCGCAAGTGTTTCGTCACCCGCACCCCCTCGCAACTGGTCATTGCCGGCACCGCCGATGACCCGCTCCATGCCCGAAATACTGTCGGTGCCGATCTCGCTCCCCTCGGCGGTTCCGCGCGCGAGATCAACCGAAACTTCTTGTGAAGCCTCCGACAGGTCGAGCGTGTCATCGCCTTCTCCGCCATCGAAAGTATCGTCGGCAGCATCGAGGCTGACGCGCATCCTGTCGTTGCCGGCACCGCCTCGGGCGACATCCTCGCCTTCGCCATCCGACACGACATCGTCACCGTCGCCGCCGTCGGCGGTGTCATTGCCGGCTTCAGCGAAAATCACATCGTTGTCCGCACCTCCATCCATGGTGTCGTCACCGGCACCGCCGTAGAGCGCGTCCCGTCCGGCGTCGCCCTTGAGGCTGTCGCCGCCGTCGCCTCCCATGAGCGCGTCATTGCCTTCGCCGCCTTCCAGCCTGTCACTGCCGGCTTCTCCAAAGAGAACGTCGTCGCCGTGTCCTCCGAAGAGGCGATCGTTGCCGTCGCCGCCGAAAAGGTTGTCATCGCCAGTGCCGCCGAACACGATGTCAGCCCCGGCGCCGGCGACAATTACGTCACGTCCTTCACCGCCTAGGACATGGTCGTTTCCCGATCCCGCCCCGATGACGTCGTTGCCTCCACGTCCGTCGACGTTGTCATCCCCGTCGCCGGCATCGATGTCGTCCCCGCATAGGCTGCCAAGCAGGTTGTCGTCACCTGCCGTGCCGATGATCGGCAGCGCGTGAACGATGGAAAAATGAGCCGTCTGAGCGATCGAGACTGCACCGTCGAAGATTTCATAGGTGACAGTGATGTCACCGATCTGACCGTCATGGGCGTAGAGCCATCCGCCGTCCGATTGTGTCAGCGTGCCCGCCGAGACCTGCACGTTGCGCACCATGAGCGGATCGCCGTCCGGGTCGGAGGTATTGCGCAACAGATCGCTGACCGCGATCAGAGTAGCGGCACACCCCGAGACGTCGGCCAGGTAAACGGGTCCCGTGGACCGCGGTGCTCTGTTCTTCCCGCTTTGCAGCGCCTTGGCATCAGGCTTGTCGTCGCCGGGATGCTCACCATCAGCCGTGTCAGCAGCTCCGAAATTGGATTTGCTGAGCCCGCTCGCGCCGGCATCCTGGGCCTTGCTGAGTGGGAACTTGATGACCGCGGCGGAGGCTATGCTGCCAGTCGAGGGATTGAGGCTGCCCTTGTCGGTCGGCGGCCGGAATGCGAGCACCTCTCCGAGGCCAATCGCAGTCGATGAGCCCCTTTTGAACGAGTAGTCAAACGCGGCTGCGTCAAGCAACTCGAACGGCGCCGCTTCGGGCTGCTCATCGCGCGCCTCGGCGAATAGGTCATCACGGGCGAGGGACTCCGGTTCAGACTGCGCATTTGCTGACTGATGCGCCTCCTGCGACGCCTCGTCCGAGCCTTTTGAGAGGGCGGATTTCAGGTACGTCGTGAGCCCCACCAGGAACAAGCCGAAGATGATCGGGATCCTGGCGCGGCGCACCGCATCCTGGATGACATAGCGGTCGCGCGCCGCCGTTGGACTGACCGCTTCCTCGCGCGTTCCCTTGGCTTCAATCATGCGGGCACCCTCACTCTCTCGGGCGGTCGACCGACGGACGCTGCTGCGCTCTCTGGCTGACTGAGCCGGCCCATGATGTCCTGCTTGGCACCGAACGCGGTCATTCGCCCCTCTTGCACTACGGCGAGGAGATCGACGGCGGCGAGCGCACTCGGCCGGTGCGCCACCACGATGGCAATGCCATCGCGTATTCGGATCTCCTTGATCGCGCGCGTCAATGCTGTTTCGCCCTCGGCGTCGAGGTTCGAATTCGGCTCGTCCATCACTACGATGAATGGGTCGTCGTACAAGGCGCGGGCCAGTCCGATGCGCTGGCGTTGCCCCGCCGAAAGCGCGGCGCCCTGCGGCCCAAGCTGCGTCTGGTAGCCTTCCGGCAGCCGCACAATCATCTCATGCACACCCGCTGCCTTGGCAGCCTTTATGACTTTCGCCGCATCGCGCTTTTCCGCGAGGCGTGAGATGTTCTCTTCGATCGAACCGTCGAGGAGCGCCACTTCCTGCGGCAGATAGCCGACGTAGCCGCCAAGTGTCTCCTCGTCCCACTGAGTTAACTCCGCGTCATCGAGCCGGATATGGCCGCGCAGCACCGGCCATATCCCCGTAAGCGCACGCACCAGCGTCGTCTTGCCGCCGCCGCTCGGACCGATGATGCCGAGCCCGTCGCCGGCCTTTAGCTCGAAGCCGACCTCGCTCAGCAGGATCCGGCCGGAGCTCGGCGCGACAACGGTGATCTTTTCGATCTTTAAGCTCCCATTCGGCGGCGGCAACTCGATCGGCTGTTCTGCATCCGCCAGCGCAACGACCGTCTCGCGCAGGCGGTGGAGCGCCGTACGTGCGGCAACAACGCCCTTCCAGTTGCCGATGGCGAGGTCGATAGGCGCCAAGGCGCGCGAGGTCGCGATGGTTGCGGCGATGATGGCGCCGGCCGATAGCTCACCCGCGATGGTCAGATAGGCGCCCAATCCGAGCACGGCTGACTGCAAGATCATGCGCAGAACACGCGAAACAGCGCCGAACGTGCCGCTGATGTCGTTGGTGCGGGTTTGCAGCTCCAGATGCTCGCCGTTGGCCTGAGTGAACCGCCTGATAGCGCGCCCATTCATCCCCATCGCCTTGAGGACCTCGGCGTTGCGCGCATTGGAATCAGCAACCGAATTGCGCGCGATGACCGCCTGGTGCGTGGCGCTGGTCAGTCGCCGCGTCCTCAGCTCGGTGGCGATAGTCAGCATCGTGAGGACAAAGGCGCCGCCGAAAGTGAGCGCGCCGAGCAGCGGATGCAGGCTGTACGCGAAGATCAGAAAGATCGGCATCCAGGGGAGATCGAACAACGCTACCGGACCTTGGCTGCCGAGGAAACTGCGCACCGTATCGACGTCGCGTCCCCGCTCCAGCGCCTCAGCGTTCGAGAAACCGAAGCGGGGCATGTCGATCGCCACGCGATGCGCGAGCGGCGCCAGCTTAACGTCGAGGCCGGCTCCCATGCGCACCAGCACTTGCGAGCGGATCACGTCGAACAATCCTTGGAAGAAGTAGAGGCCGACGGCCAATACTGAGAGCGCCAGGAGCGTCGGTATGCTGCCGCCGGTCAGCGCACGATCGTAGACCTGCAGCATGTACAGAGATCCCGTCAGTGCCAGGACGTTGATGATCCCCGACATCGAAAACAGGAAAACAAGAATGCCGCGAAAGCCCTTGGTGATCTCCTCGAGCTTTGCTCGCCGAGCACGGATGGTGGCAGCCGAGTCGCGCTTGCTCATGGGTGCGTCCTAAGGCGGCGGGCGGCCCGGGATTATCCGAACCGCCCATTCCGTGCACATCACTTACACGTTGAAGTCCGAGCTCGTCAGGTTGTGGGTGCCGGCAATGTTAATGCGGAACTCTGCATCGGCGTCGCCGTCCACGCTGCCTTGGACCACCGTGTAATCGCCGTCGGCGCGTGTTTCGTGCGTGACGATCAGCTGGCCCGGCCCGCTCAGCGCCGAGCCGGTGACGAGGGCGAATGCCTGATTGCCCGTGCTGCCGGCATTGGCGTCGATAGCGGAGAGGTCGACGCGGTCGCCAGCCTGGAACCCGACGATGGTGTCGCCGTTTGCGGCGGCGGCGGATCCGAACTTGAACGTGTCGTTACCCGCCCCGCCGTTCAGGACGTTCGTCGCATTATTGGCCGTGATCGTATCGGCGCCCGAGCCGGTTACGACGTTCTCGAAGCCCCACAGCGTGTCGGTGCCTGAGCTGGCGCTCGAGGCGTAGCCGGCGTTGATCCCGCCATTGCCGAGGTCGACGGTTATCGCCGAGGAGATCCCCGACATGTTCAGGGTGTCGACCCCACTGCCACCGCCGGCCTCGTCTCCGAAGTAGACGTCGTTGCCGTCGTTGGCCTCTGCGACGAAAACGTCGTTGCCGGCTCCGCCGAAGACCGTGTCATCGCCGGCTCCGCCGCTGATCATATCGTCGCCGGCGTCACCGAAGATCCGGTCGACGCCTGCTTCGCCGTAAATGAGGTCGGCGTCACTGCCGCCGAAGGCGGTGTCGTCACCTGTCCCGGCAAAGACGATATCGCGACCGTCGCCGGCGTTGATGAAGTCGGCGCCATCGCCGCCCAAGATCGTATCGGCGTCTCCCCCACCGATGACCACGTCGTCACCGGCGAAAGCGACCATGTCGTCCTTACCCGCGGTCCCGAGCAAGATGTCTGCGTCGGCCGTACCGACCTTCGGCGTAGAGATGCTGTCCGTCGGCGGTGGCGGCGGCGGATCGACGTCGGTGTCACCGTCACTGCCGCCATCCCCGCCGTCGTCATCGCCAATTTGCGGCCCGTTCCCAGCGGCGGTGTAAGTGATACTGTGGCTGCCATTCGTCAGCGTCGTAACGCCATCAACGGTGCTTGAGGCATAATCGTCCAGCGTCGCGCCGTTCGGCAGCTCGATCACGTCCTCGGGGCGGAGCGCCCCGAGAATGGTATCGTTGCCGCCGTTGGAGCGGAAAACGATGCGGTGTGCCGACGACAGGGCCGAGATGTCGACCGTGTCATTGCCGTCGGAGCCATCGATGGTGATCGTGTTGGGCCGCAAGCTCGTTTGCGAGAAGTCGCCGATAATCTCGAAGTTGTCGGCGCCCGCGGACCCCGCCGCCCCGGCTGGGTCGATGCCGTTGAGGCGGATTTCCTCGATCTCGGCAAGTTCGGCGATGACAACCGCGGGCTGAGCTCCAACCGCGCGGGTGATGACGATCTCGGTCGCCGCCGCCGCTGCTATGCCGGCTGCGATGGCCGCCTGCCTCGTATAGATGCGGAAGGTTTCCGCGCTGGCGTTGCCGTTGATCACGAAGGTGTCGCCGGCAGCGCCTTCGGTGCCGCCGTTCACGACATCGCGGCCATCGGTCGGAGCCGTCGAGTTGGCATTCCAGACGATGGTGTCGTCGCCGGCATCGCCGTTGACGTTGTCGACACCGGCGTTGAGGCCGGGCATCGTCGCGTTGACGGTGAAGTTATCGACGAAGAAGTTCTCACCGGCCTCGTAAGTGCCCACCGCCCGCAGCCGGACGGCCGTGTGGGCGGCGGTCAGCGGAGCCGAGAAGTTGACGGTCCCGTTGGTATCGCCGCCGAGCGTGCCCAGCAACTGCCAGGTGGTGCCGTTGAAGGCTTCAACGGCGACGCTTTCGCCGGTGTCGAGGTCGTCTCCTTCGTAGCTGAAGGACACCGACGCGGCGGTGGTGCCAGCGAGGTTGATGGAGCGCTGGATGATCTCGTCGCCATCGATCCCTTCGCCGAACCGCAGACGGCCACCGACGATCTGGATGTCGCCGGCCGTGGGGCTGGTCGCCTCGCCGGTACCGGTCTCAGTCCAGGCCCCCGGGAAGGCAATCGGGCCGTCGCTGTTCTGGTAGGACGCGGCACCGAAGTTGTCGACGTGGATGGCACCGGTGTCGCTGCCGGCGCCGCCGGACAGCGTATCATTGCCGTCGCCGCCGTTGAGGGTATCAGCACCCTCGCCGCCGTTGAGGACATCGTTGTTCGCGAGGCCGTTGAGGGTGTCGTTGCCGCCGAGGCCGTTGATGGTGTCGGCGTTGGCGGTACCGTTCAGGGTGTTCGCCGCCGCCGTTCCGTTGATCGGAGCGGCAGTAGGCGCCGTCGCCAGGGTGAAGTCATTGATGTCGAGCTGGGCGTCGGTGATGCCGTTTATGCGGATGGTGCCCAGCGTATTGCCGGCGCCGTCATTGACCGTAAGCAGCCGGCCGGCAGGCCCGGTTACGGCAGTTTCGACAACCCGCGCGCCAAAGTTCGCAGCCGTGATCCCGAGAGCGCTCAGGTCGATCTTGTCTTGGTTGGTCGCCGCACCACCATCGAAATCGAAGCTGCTGATCGTGTCGTTGCCGAAGCCCGCGGAGTTGTAGACGATGCGGTTGAAGCCGCCGCCGACATCGATCGTATCGTTGCCGGTCCCGCCGATGATGTTGTCGTTGTCGTTTCCACCATTCAGGGTGTCGTTGCCGGATCCGCCGTCGAGCAGGTCGGCGCCGTCGCCGCCCGCTAGCGTATCGTCACCGCCGCCGCCGAAGAGCTGGTTGGCTTCGTCGTTGCCGTTGATGACGTTGTTGAGCGCATTGCCCGTGCCGATGACCGCCGTGCCGTTGAGGTCGAGGTTCTCGACGTTGGCGCCGAGCAGGTAGTCGATGTCGGATTCGACCCGGTCGACGCCGCCGATAACCGCATCCGCCGTGGCTTCAGTGACCACGTCGCCGGCTTCGTCGACGATGTAGACGTCATTGCCATCGCCACCGATCATGGTGTCGGCGCCGAGTCCGCCCTGCAGCGTATCGCCCCCACCAAGGCCGCTCAGTGTGTCGGCAAGGTCGCCGCCGCTGATGACGTTGGCGAGGCTGTTGCCGGTACCGACGAACTGGTCGGCATCTATGCCGGTGTAGGTCAGGTTCTCGACGTTCGCCATGAGCTCGATCGAGAGCGCCGCCGCCTCGGTTTGGACTTCGTCCGTGCCGGCGTTGGCCGCTTCCACCACCACATCGAGCAGGTCGTCGACGACGTAGGTGTCATCGCCGGCCAGGCCGACTAGGGTGTCGGCGCCTAGGCCGCCATCGAGGAGTTCGTTGTCGTCGCCGGCATCCGAGCTGCCGACCAGCAGATCGTCGCCGTCGCCGCCGTGCAGCTCGTTATCGCCCGTGCCGCCAAAGATCAGGTCGTTGCCGAGGCCGCCGGTGATAACGTCGTCCACCCCCTGCTCACCGACCAGGAAGTTGTTGACGGTCGAGGCAGAGAGATCGACGCCGCCGGCATCGCGGTTGCCCGGGTCGAGCCGGCTGATGAGATAGTCGTCGACGCCGAACTGATAGCCTGCGTACTGGGCGCCGTTGAAGTTGAGGCGTTCGACACCCGTACCGGCCGTATTCCCGGTGAAGTGGCCGGCCACGGTGATGGTCTGCGTGACCGCGTTGGCTCCGTTCGGCAGCGTATAGTTGATTACCAAGTCGCCATTGCTGGTGCCGGTGTTGCTGTCGTTGGCGTTCAGCCCGGTAAGCGTCTGGATGGGCAGGTCGGTGAGCGGATCGATACCCGTGGTCGGCGCGAGGATCGAGATGCGGTCCGCGGTGCCGCCGCTGGTGGCGTTGACGGCTTCGTTGATAACGTCGTTGCCGTCTCCCAGGACGAACGAATAGGTGTCGTCCCCAAGGCCGCCATTGAGCGTGTCGGTCCCGCTATTCAGGGTGGGGTTGACGAAGGAGATGGAGAGGCTGTCGATGGCGACGCCCTCGTTCGCGAGGTTCATCGCCGTGGTGACGAAGCGGATCGCCGCATTGGCAGCGAACGGACCCGTGACGGGGTGCGAGTAGTTGGTCGTGCCGCCATCGCCGGTAATCGTGTTCAGCGTCACAAAGTTCACACCGTCGGCCGCGAACTGAACCGAGACGGACTCCCCCGCGTCGAGGCCATCGGGGTTTGCCGAGTAGCTGATGATGGCGGTCGGGGAGCCCGATAAGTTCACCGTGCGCGTGATCTGCGCGCCGTTAAACTGGGCCGCGTTCGTGCCACCGTAGAAGCGCAGAACGTCGGTGCCGTCATCGATGCGAATCTGGCCCGTGGTCGTGCCGCCAAAGTCATCGGCCTCCACCCAGTTCGAGGCCCAGTTGGCAGTACCGTTCTGATTGTTGTTCTGGCCAGTATTGAAGTTGTCGGCAACGTTCGTAATGTTGCTGCCGGGACCACCCACCAGGATGTCGTTGCCACCGGCGCCGTTGAGGACGTCGGTACCGGCGAGGCCGATGATAAGGTCGTCCTGCGCGGTGCCGTTGAGCACCGGCTGGTTGAGCGGCGGCGCGCCCGTCGGAGCAACGCCGTTGTCGTTGTACGGCGTGCCGACGATGATGTTGAGCGCACTGCCGTCGGCGAACTGGATCTTTTCGATGTTGCGCAGGCGGTCGCTGCCGTCGATAGCGTTCTCGATGGCGTGCGTAACGATCACCTTTCCAGCACATTGGGATCCTAAGCTTAGAATTCCACGTGGACAAGTTGTCGCGGCCGCTTCTATAGTGTCACCTAAATACTAGTGACTCCAGCGTAACTGGACTGGCCACAGTTAGGCCGCAAATGTAATCACACTGGCTCACCTTCGGGTGGGCCTTTCTGCGTTCGCGAGTGGACCCGATAAGCTCATGGAGCGGCGTAACCGTCGCACAGGAAGGACAGAGAAAGCGCGGATCTGGGAAGTGACGGACAGAACGGTCAGGACCTGGATTGGGGAGGCGGTTGCCGCCGCTGCTGCTGACGGTGTGACGTTCTCTGTTCCGGTCACACCACATACGTTCCGCCATTCCTATGCGATGCACATGCTGTATGCCGGTATACCGCTGAAAGTTCTGCAAAGCCTGATGGGACATAAGTCCATCAGTTCAACGGAAGTCTACACGAAGGTTTTTGCGCTGGATGTGGCTGCCCGGCACCGGGTGCAGTTTGCGATGCCGGAGTCTGATGCGGTTGCGATGCTGAAACAATTATCCTGAGAATAAATGCCTTGGCCTTTATATGGAAATGTGGAACTGAGTGGATATGCTGTTTTTGTCTGTTAAACAGAGAAGCTGGCTGTTATCCACTGAGAAGCGAACGAAACAGTCGGGAAAATCTCCCATTATCGTAGAGATCCGCATTATTAATCTCAGGAGCCTGTGTAGCGTTTATAGGAAGTAGTGTTCTGTCATGATGCCTGCAAGCGGTAACGAAAACGATTTGAATATGCCTTCAGGAACAATAGAAATCTTCGTGCGGTGTTACGTTGAAGTGGAGCGGATTATGTCAGCAATGGACAGAACAACCTAATGAACACAGAACCATGATGTGGTCTGTCCTTTTACAGCCAGTAGTGCTCGCCGCAGTCGAGCGACAGGGCGAAGCCCTCGGCTGGTTGCCCTCGCCGCTGGGCTGGCGGCCGTCTATGGCCCTGCAAACGCGCCAGAAACGCCGTCGAAGCCGTGTGCGAGACACCGCGGCCGGCCGCCGGCGTTGTGGATACCTCGCGGAAAACTTGGCCCTCACTGACAGATGAGGGGCGGACGTTGACACTTGAGGGGCCGACTCACCCGGCGCGGCGTTGACAGATGAGGGGCAGGCTCGATTTCGGCCGGCGACGTGGAGCTGGCCAGCCTCGCAAATCGGCGAAAACGCCTGATTTTACGCGAGTTTCCCACAGATGATGTGGACAAGCCTGGGGATAAGTGCCCTGCGGTATTGACACTTGAGGGGCGCGACTACTGACAGATGAGGGGCGCGATCCTTGACACTTGAGGGGCAGAGTGCTGACAGATGAGGGGCGCACCTATTGACATTTGAGGGGCTGTCCACAGGCAGAAAATCCAGCATTTGCAAGGGTTTCCGCCCGTTTTTCGGCCACCGCTAACCTGTCTTTTAACCTGCTTTTAAACCAATATTTATAAACCTTGTTTTTAACCAGGGCTGCGCCCTGTGCGCGTGACCGCGCACGCCGAAGGGGGGTGCCCCCCCTTCTCGAACCCTCCCGGTCGAGTGAGCGAGGAAGCACCAGGGAACAGCACTTATATATTCTGCTTACACACGATGCCTGAAAAAACTTCCCTTGGGGTTATCCACTTATCCACGGGGATATTTTTATAATTATTTTTTTTATAGTTTTTAGATCTTCTTTTTTAGAGCGCCTTGTAGGCCTTTATCCATGCTGGTTCTAGAGAAGGTGTTGTGACAAATTGCCCTTTCAGTGTGACAAATCACCCTCAAATGACAGTCCTGTCTGTGACAAATTGCCCTTAACCCTGTGACAAATTGCCCTCAGAAGAAGCTGTTTTTTCACAAAGTTATCCCTGCTTATTGACTCTTTTTTATTTAGTGTGACAATCTAAAAACTTGTCACACTTCACATGGATCTGTCATGGCGGAAACAGCGGTTATCAATCACAAGAAACGTAAAAATAGCCCGCGAATCGTCCAGTCAAACGACCTCACTGAGGCGGCATATAGTCTCTCCCGGGATCAAAAACGTATGCTGTATCTGTTCGTTGACCAGATCAGAAAATCTGATGGCACCCTACAGGAACATGACGGTATCTGCGAGATCCATGTTGCTAAATATGCTGAAATATTCGGATTGACCTCTGCGGAAGCCAGTAAGGATATACGGCAGGCATTGAAGAGTTTCGCGGGGAAGGAAGTGGTTTTTTATCGCCCTGAAGAGGATGCCGGCGATGAAAAAGGCTATGAATCTTTTCCTTGGTTTATCAAACGTGCGCACAGTCCATCCAGAGGGCTTTACAGTGTACATATCAACCCATATCTCATTCCCTTCTTTATCGGGTTACAGAACCGGTTTACGCAGTTTCGGCTTAGTGAAACAAAAGAAATCACCAATCCGTATGCCATGCGTTTATACGAATCCCTGTGTCAGTATCGTAAGCCGGATGGCTCAGGCATCGTCTCTCTGAAAATCGACTGGATCATAGAGCGTTACCAGCTGCCTCAAAGTTACCAGCGTATGCCTGACTTCCGCCGCCGCTTCCTGCAGGTCTGTGTTAATGAGATCAACAGCAGAACTCCAATGCGCCTCTCATACATTGAGAAAAAGAAAGGCCGCCAGACGACTCATATCGTATTTTCCTTCCGCGATATCACTTCCATGACGACAGGATAGTCTGAGGGTTATCTGTCACAGATTTGAGGGTGGTTCGTCACATTTGTTCTGACCTACTGAGGGTAATTTGTCACAGTTTTGCTGTTTCCTTCAGCCTGCATGGATTTTCTCATACTTTTTGAACTGTAATTTTTAAGGAAGCCAAATTTGAGGGCAGTTTGTCACAGTTGATTTCCTTCTCTTTCCCTTCGTCATGTGACTTGATATCGGGGGTTAGTTCGTCATCATTGATGAGGGTTGATTATCACAGTTTATTACTCTGAATTGGCTATCCGCGTGTGTACCTCTACCTGGAGTTTTTCCCACGGTGGATATTTCTTCTTGCGCTGAGCGTAAGAGCTATCTGACAGAACAGTTCTTCTTTGCTTCCTCGCCAGTTCGCTCGCTATGCTCGGTTACACGGCTGCGGCGAGCGCTAGTGATAATAAGTGACTGAGGTATGTGCTCTTCTTATCTCCTTTTGTAGTGTTGCTCTTATTTTAAACAACTTTGCGGTTTTTTGATGACTTTGCGATTTTGTTGTTGCTTTGCAGTAAATTGCAAGATTTAATAAAAAAACGCAAAGCAATGATTAAAGGATGTTCAGAATGAAACTCATGGAAACACTTAACCAGTGCATAAACGCTGGTCATGAAATGACGAAGGCTATCGCCATTGCACAGTTTAATGATGACAGCCCGGAAGCGAGGAAAATAACCCGGCGCTGGAGAATAGGTGAAGCAGCGGATTTAGTTGGGGTTTCTTCTCAGGCTATCAGAGATGCCGAGAAAGCAGGGCGACTACCGCACCCGGATATGGAAATTCGAGGACGGGTTGAGCAACGTGTTGGTTATACAATTGAACAAATTAATCATATGCGTGATGTGTTTGGTACGCGATTGCGACGTGCTGAAGACGTATTTCCACCGGTGATCGGGGTTGCTGCCCATAAAGGAGGCGTTTACAAAACCTCAGTTTCTGTTCATCTTGCTCAGGATCTGGCTCTGAAGGGGCTACGTGTTTTGCTCGTGGAAGGTAACGACCCCCAGGGAACAGCCTCAATGTATCACGGATGGGTACCAGATCTTCATATTCATGCAGAAGACACTCTCCTGCCTTTCTATCTTGGGGAAAAGGACGATGTCACTTATGCAATAAAGCCCACTTGCTGGCCGGGGCTTGACATTATTCCTTCCTGTCTGGCTCTGCACCGTATTGAAACTGAGTTAATGGGCAAATTTGATGAAGGTAAACTGCCCACCGATCCACACCTGATGCTCCGACTGGCCATTGAAACTGTTGCTCATGACTATGATGTCATAGTTATTGACAGCGCGCCTAACCTGGGTATCGGCACGATTAATGTCGTATGTGCTGGGGAAAG
>JADMIO011189634.1_pt1 | contig 35735 bp, 20 predicted proteins | sample 8958161 | NCBI WGS metagenome assembly JADMIO01 (sample SAMN16585339, study PRJNA669376) | soil metagenome | isolation source: Crop rotation soil | place: USA: Cullars Rotation, Alabama | collected 2011
CCCCCCCCCCCCCCCATCCAATTTTGAAGCGCCATGTGGGCTAATATTTAATTATGTAACCTTCACATAACTTTATTACAAATTGCACTTGATTTAATTTCTTGTAATGTAATAATAATTACAGAACATAGGAGTCCAATTTGATATGTTTATGGGTAGCCTATTATTATACAATATTTTAATTTTGGCTAAGGTCTGCGTGAATTCAGTCTCAGTAACTTAGTCCACGTGCATGTAGCATATGTAGAAACATTAGTTTACTAGGGCTGGTACTGATTAAATTTTTTTTGTTCGATTAATCGATTTTTTAAAAATCGATTAATCGATATTTTGATTAATTATAACGCACACATAGATCCAACTACTTTTAGCTGACCTGCTCGGCAACATCATAATAGGAATCTACTACAGGCACTGCAAATCTTACATGGCAGTAGACACCTCGATTTCTTGTAAACAGAGTGTGTGGTCGCTTTTTAAAGACACAATAACTAATAATAATAATACATGGAAAAGTAATCAAACAACTTTGATTACTTTTCCCACGTATTTTGGTTACGTATCATTTTTATTATTTAGTTAGACGTTTAACATGCGTAAAAATTAATCTAAAAATTACTGATCAAATGAATTTTAATCGATTAAAAATTTTAACGATTAATCGATTAATTAATCGTTAATTTCCGCAGCCCTACTAATAATAAATATGAAAATAATTATCTATAAGGATTAAAGTCTGATTGATATAGATAGTATTTTTGTATTTTTATATAAAGAACTGAGGAAGTCTGCTGTCAGTTTCAAAATGATATTCTGTTGTTAAAATACAGGTACAGGGATCCTGTAAGATTGGAACTCTCTGCCTAGCCCAGCTGTTATGAATGAAACATGTAAACTGCCCGGTAAATGAACTCGTTATATATTCTTTGCTGTTTGATTTTTTAGAACTGTTTATATATATATATATATAGTAGCTATTTTAAACAAAATGAGCACGTGTTATTAAATTCAGTGTAACGTAATTCGCTAACTGTTAGCTTCTTAGACCAGAGAAGATTCACAATAAAATCGATGGAACAGATTTATGATATTAATGTTAGCCAAATTAAAATCGACTTCAACGAAGCTTTGTAGAGGTACAGAGGATTAATGAGTGTTCTATACATTTATCGTAGTTACAGGTGCGGCTGTTTGCTCTTTCATCATTGCGGCGTATTGCCTACAATGTTCTGATGACGTCACACTGATGCATCAGCTTCAGATGCAGGACTTAGAATACTGTCAGAGAATTTAAGCTAGATGGATACATGACAGCTCATCAGAACGATGCGGAAAGTGTCAGGATATGGATGGACGGAGTTAGACGACATCTGCCGAATCAGGCGAGCAGACTTATGTGCGGCTAGTTAAGTTTCAGGGAATGGAGAGTGAGCCACATGTGGAGGGAACTGAACCAGTAGCTTCCGCGGTATCATGACAGAGGTCCAGGTACATATGTGTAAGAAATTTGGCTTTAGTCGCGTAATATGTATCGACTCAACGCATAGTAGGAGTGACTCCATTGCAAAGAGCAGGCAGTCGGTGTACATTTACCATGACACGCTCTGGACGACTGCACAGGCTAGCCGAATTTGGAAACGAATTCCGGCTCTCTCACCAGATGGCGAGAACAATAGCATACGCTAAATAAATAACGCATGGTATGAATGCATATGATTTTCAGCTCACTACACTGCTAGTGATTGACGATCATGGTGAGGGCTATCCAGTTGCTTTCTGCTTTTCAAATCATGCAAATCAGAGAGCAATGGAGGCATTTCTTGTAGCAGTCAAGCAGGCAGTAAAGTATTCTATTGATAATGTTGTGCTGATGTCTGACGATGCAGAAGCCTACCGCAATGCATGGTTAGCCGTCATGGGTTCTCCGAAGGCAGAACTTCTATGTGCCTGGCATATTGAGCTTGGCGTAAAAATCTGATCAAGATTAACGGTGATACTGAGTTCAGGAGCACTGTATACAAGCATTTGCGCACGCTTTTGGAGGAACGAGACACAGACAAGTTCAAGGTTCTCCTCCGTCAATTTGATAAAGCAAGCGCAAGTGATCGTCGAATGACCCCCTTCCATGCCTACTTTGAGCAGCACTATGTGTCTCGTACAGAGATGTGTGCGTACTGCTACCGGCTGGGTCAGCATGTCCGCCACAACATGCACCTGGAGGGCATGCACAAAGTGCTGAAATATGTATACATGAAGGGTAGAAAAGTGTGCATGATCGGTAAGAGTATGATTAAAGATAAAAGGTTCGACAGGCTGATCAAGGTGTTCAAGGGTAAGATCAATCGACATCTCTTTGCTATACACAAGAAACACCGTTTAGCTCCGACCATGCCAGTGGAAACAGTAAGTAGAGAAGAAAGTAGCTTCTACACTGTAAAAGATACAGAAGAGTAAAACGTACAGAAAACTGCAAGTGTTGACCATCATTTTAATTAATATGCTATTAAGTGTGATCTATGTCAGATCTGCACACACTTCTACATCAGTACATGTGTTGATTTGGCCTTCATTGACCATTTTTAAACACATTCATCTAGTGGCGAACTTCCAACGAGAGAATCCTGATGAAGAACCTGTCGATGCAGATCTTTGTCCAGTTGATGATGCTCCGTTTACAGTTGTTGCAGACCCTGTATCAAATAGTTTGTATGACTAGGGCCTGATGCTTCTTCAGACACTGCCAAGTCGTGTGGCCAGCAATGCACTATTTGCTGACATTGAGCAGAAGCTGCAGGCTGGTAGAGGTGCTATCGAAATGTTGAGTTTACAAAAAATCATAGTCTCATGAGTTGTATTTCAAACCAACTGTCTGCTATGCTGCAGAGATTTTGTGCAGCTGCAGTTGAAGATGAACCGGTAATTAACACTCAGATGATGGAGCAATAGTCTGCTCAGCTGATGGATTATCAGCCTGTTCAGCTTATACCCTTTGCTCCTATATCCTCAAATGAGGCACCACATAAAAAGTTTGACATCTGCCTCGCTTTGCTACTACAAAAAGTAAACTACAGTTTAAGATAGACAGTGTCAAAATCCTCCGCATCGGAAAAGAAAGACAACGTTTCAGTTTTGGGTGGTGAAATAGAAACCGTAAACATAGGCATTCCGCCTAATACGGCTGAACACTCAATTCAATTTGATTCTGAGCAGTTTCACTTTGAACATTCATACTCATACAGAAAACTTTCCTGATTTTAGAATGCTGTCACTCGCATATTTCACCACTGACAGTCACAACGATTTCGGTTCCGAAATCGTGCCAATCAATGTCCTCAATGGATCTTCAACCTTTCAAGTGCAACAGGGCGGAATGGATGGCGGGAGGATCCCATTCGCACCGTCGAGGATCTTCTGAAGCAAATGTTGGCACCTGAGGTGGCTTATAGAGAGGATCTACAGGGTGCGCAAAAAAACCGACCCCCCTAACGAAAATGAAATATTTTTGCCATTTTTAGATATTTTTTCATAAAATTTCTCAGAATTGTAGAGAAAGTTTGACATTGTTCTACCAAATTTTATTAAGGTAAGTACAAAACTTTTTTAATTATAGCTTTTCTACGAAAACCGCCATCAAATTGAGAATTAACAAAGCGCGAAAACAATATAAAATGTCGTTTTCCATCAAATTTGACGCAAACATCCCTATAATAAGGATTGTTTTTATTTATTGATAATTTATTTAATTAGTAGCCATGAAAAGGGCTGTTGATTGTATGATGTTGTAAGAGAAGACAAGATATTATTAAAGAAGATGTTCGATGTGACGCCCATCAGCTTCAACGCAGAGCTGCAGTCTTTTTCTGAATGTGAGAATGGATTTTTGAATGGACTGCTGGGGTATATCGACTCAAATATTTTTCAGCACTGTTTCGAGCTCATCTTTATTTTGTACGATTTTCATTTATACGATTTTTGTGGCGATTTGGATAAAACCCGTCCTGTAGGGCTGTTTTCGTCAAATTTTACAGAAAACTGCATTTTATATTGCCTATCGCTCTTTGTTAATTCTCAATTTGATGGCGGTTTTCGTAAAAACGCTATAATTCAAAAAGTTTTGTACTTACCGTAAAAAAATTTGGTAGAACAATGTCAAACTTTCTCCTATATACTTCGGAGAAATTTTATGAAAAAATATCTAAAAATGACAAAAATATTTCATTTTCGCTAGGGGGGTCGGTTTTATTTTGCGCACCCTGTATAAGTTGATTGGGTGATAGGAAAGATGAGGGAATTACTTACTGGTAAGGTACTGTCGTTCGTCTGAAGAAAATGAAGGGCGAAATGATTCGTCCTGTTCAGAGGCTATATCCTGTTAGTACGACTTCAGCATACATGTATGTTCTATCTCTTACGCAGCAGATCAAGAGATGATTAGAGATCCCAACCTAAATGTCTCTGATTAAAAACAGCTTCGATTACTGTAACTGATAGTGACTCTTTTGTATCTCTCCTGTCATCACGCATATATATTTCATTATTTTATTCTTTAATTTTGCGCCCCTTAAATTATCTGCTTGTTATTAGCCAACTCGCGCTGAGCTCACGTATGCTGAGCTCACGCGTCGGTTGAAGGTTCTCGACTGCAGCCATTGGGTGATCGATTCAATGCCTGGGTTCGCCCGTCTCTGACAGTGCCTACAGTCGGTCCCCAAAGTTGCGTACTCCAAAACGCAGCAAAATTGATCATGTTATTTGATATAAAAACTTTAAAATAATGAAGAGAACATAACTCGAGTTATGTTACGTTTATTCAGACATTAACACACATACTGTTTATGATGACGTACTTGCTAAAACTGTCGTTTAATTTGTTGTTTGGAAATTTAATTCATTGGTAAGATGTGGCTGAGTCAGCGTCACAGCGGTTCAAGTGTCCGACTGCGGATCAATAGATGCACGGTCCGAAACCAAGGCTCACCCGTCACTGATATCCCTTCGGGCGATGAAACTGACGTTAAACCCGGCTTTAGCCGTTTTAATTCATGTGTGAAATATCAGTTAATAGGAACCGTCGCTGGTGCGCGAACGATTTGAGGAATAACACTCGTACTCTAAGTTGCTGTGACTAGTCAATTGTGCTCAATAGTTTACGGTTCTTTTTATCAGTAAGTATGCTAAAACGTTCAAATATCGTACACAATTAATGATGTATTATAGAGGGACAATCAATACGATATTTCAGTACGTAACGTTACATAAACATGTATATCATAAAATTTCAAACATGTGCATCTATTCTGAAAGTTTATTTTGCAATAAGCATCTAAATGTGTGGATCCAAAAATAAAAATACTGCTTGTGCTGCTGACATTGCTTATATTGTAGACTTCGCTTAATATGTGTTCTGGAAGTTTCGTTCATGTTCTAACAGATGCGCCAAGTTATTTTTGGTTTTAAGAGACAACAATACCGTAACTTAACAGCAATGATATTATTGTGCAGAATACCTAGTTTCACCACCATTTTGCAAAATTCTTTATTTACAATGCAAATTTAGATTTAAAGAGAGACTGCATTTAAGTAAATGCTATAACAGTATTGTTGAATATTTGTGTAAAGTATCTTGTAGTTAGCATAAGTAATTTATGCATGTGTGACACTGTGAGTGCCAGTTAGTTAAGTTATCATTTCGTTTGTCTATTGTTTGCTAGTTTCTGTTTACATGCTTATAATATGTTGTATTGATCTTACAGATCTAATGTCAAAAATAAATAAATTAAATAACGATAACTAATGGGGCGAGATATGAATTTTTGCTATATCTCAATATATTCGGTGCAAAAAACTTGAAAATCGGCGAATCCTTTCAAATTCCCCATACCAAAATTAGTATAAGTAAAGTTTAATATTGTCAAATTTTTAAGATCGTTTTTTTAACCTACTAAGCATATCTATAGACAAGTTTAGTCAATGTTAAACTGGCATCTGTTATTACAATGAGACGATATAGGCAGTTTTGCTAGATCTCTATATTCGGTGCAAAATTAGAAAAATCGTCGAATCCTGTCAAATGCCTCATACCAAGATTAATATAAAAAGCGTAATATATCTTAAAATTTGTAACATCAATTTTTGGGGCTACTAAACAGGTCTATGAAATGCAGGCCGTCAGAGAAGGAACGGTACAAACTAGTTTACACTATCAAGGAAGTCAACGGAAGAGCACATCAGAACCACAATTCTTCTTCACTGAAAAAGAATTGTATCTCGTTCATGGTACATCGAACATTTATGAGATTTAACATAATATTTTGTGATAAAAACAAGTTTCTGAAAAGCTTTTATTTGGCACATTAAAAGGTTCAAAATAGTTTTTCTAACAGCCTAACTTACTACAACAATCTTATTAACTATAACTTACTAACTTGTGCCTCAGAATCGGGAGGCCTTTGTTCAAATCCCAGGCCAGTCAATCAAAGACTAACCCCATGGAGTCAGGAATAAAAATATTTCGTGTACCTGAGGATAATCATAGAGTGAGACAAAAGTACAAACACAGAAACAAAAAGAAAGGCAACGCTGTCAACATGTGCGTCTGTCGTATGTGGCATTGCAAGAAAAAATATCTATGATTCTATGTGAAAGAACAACTCGATAGCTTAGTGCTTCTTGTTTCTTTCTTAAAGGCAGATTACCATTTGGTAGAACAGCTTTGAAAGAAAGTCCGTGCTAGAGCGGCTAAAGCTTCACGAGAAATCTAAGAAAAATTCATACGGGCACATGGCATATTGTACTACCAAATGTATTTGAGCACTTTGTTATTATAGCCTAGTTAACGCTCATTGGTTTAAATCGAGGTCACGCATCTAATTATAATAATATGAATAGTAATGAGGACCCGCCCACGCGGCGTTTGATTGACAGCTCGATGTAGAGTCGATGTTTGATGGCTGTCGTTGTATTTTCGTTGATTTCTTAAATAAATCGTTAAAATTATCTCTCGAACGTTTGACATCGTTGTGTTGGATTAGTCCGGATTACTTTCTCTCGCCTAGTCGATTCACTTCCGGATATTTAACGCGCCTAAATCATTACTAAAGGATTTATTCCGAGCGTGGATTGAATAGGTAAGCAGTCTATGACCATATATGTATGTTCTATCGACCGCCATGCCTCTCTATCTCGCTGAACGCTCTCTCGGGGTCTCTGCGGGTTCCTGGGCCCTTCGTTCCGGCCCTTAAAGTCGATCCATCGCCCAGACACTCGAGGATAGTGATTTTGAGCGAAGAAATGTTAGAATTTAGATGGTTGTTAGATGTTGTGGAGGATTTGTTGTCGAGCGATATTTAAGTGCGTAAATAAAGATGCATGCTCCCTGTGTTGTATGTAAGCTGTTGCTGACAATAACTTAGTGCGAAAAGACACGAGTTATTACTCGAGAACTCTATATTCGGCTAATTTTGAACGAAATTTCTGAATGCTATCACATTGTACGCATAAAGATTAGTGAGAATGTCGATAATCTGAAATCGGTGATATTGATTTTGTCTACCTTGACATTTCTATTGTTTGGAGGGATTGAACTAACGTGAACTTTGTTAATCAAATGTGGTTTGTTCACAAATCACTTTGTTTCTATGTGCGCGTAAACACTGAAACACCAATGTATATGTAGGATTGCTGCTTCTAATTGATAAATAGGCCTTAATAATTGTACTTTCTATTGTCTGTTTTTTCTTCAAGCATTAAAGGATACATTCAGTTCACAACTTCATTTTGTTCTTAAATTTGGGTCATCTGTTGCCCACATACACATAGAGGGAATTGACTGTATTGAATTGTAATTAATTATAATGGACTATAATACTCAAGTAACAGAGTATACTGTAGTATATTATACTGTAATACATCTAAGCTTTTGCTATTCTTTCTTGGCTGCTGGAAACTGAGACGTGATTAATTGTCTAATGTGGCTAGTTGTGGAGTCTTTTCATGAGTGAAATATCGATATATGTTATTTTTGTAGTAAAAGGTTTGGAAAAATTGCTTAGATTGAACTTATCATGAACTGCATGTGTTCGAGAGGGGACTAGTTCAAGCAGATACAGCAGTGGAGTAGTCTGGTAGCTAAGTTGGTTGCTTAAACAGATACTGATGCTATGTAATAGATGAGCTGGTCATTCAAATGCCAGACTTGCAGAGGTCTAGGCTGCCACTGGTTGTGGTCTTTGGCTGGTTAATCTGCTTGAATCTCCATTGTTCACATTAGCGCTACTGTTGCATTCTGAATAGTGCATTGTAAATCTTATTGTAAATCATATAAATACTGGCATATTGACTGATGCATACTGCTGGTAAGCTAATTCTTTTGCTAAGCTTGCTCTCTTATAAATTCTCTTGCTAAGCTAATTATCTTGGTATCTTCACGGGATTGCAATATGGGAGATAAATCTTAGGCGAGGGTGTGTAAAGTTGTAGTTAAAGTAATATTTAAAAATTTTTAAAGTAGTTTGGCGTCAGTTTCAGTAGCTAATGCTTTCGTTGAGTGGCTTGGTTTGAATTCAGTCTATTAGCCTAGCCTATTTATCTATTAACTGCAATGCGATGCTAAAGTTTTTGCAGTATTTGATGTCACCAGTTTCACGATATTATGCAAAAATTTGAGAAATTTTTATATACAGAATTTAATTGCATTCGCCAATATCTGTATATAAAGCCTAATAACTTAACATAGAGTTTTAGCTAAAACATTCTCTAGAGCTGTAATAATTGTTATGAGTAACCCTGCAAGTTACCATGAGAATTTGGTTGTGTGTTGTAGTACTAGTTTATTCAATTGTTGGCTTAATGAGGCAGTTAAACCCACATTGTACTTGACCTAGGTCATTTAGTGTTTAATTGAAGTTATACTAATGCTAAGGTTATAAAAAATGTGGTATACTGGCTAGTGAGCTATATTAGGCATCTATTGTTTAAAAGTGTGCTGACTTGGATTTATATTCAACCTAAAAGCATTAAGTTGGGCATTGACTCCAAAGCTAAGAGAGATATTCTACAAATTATAGTCCTAGAATAGCAGGCTCTTAGCTGAAAGATCCTTCGTTCTGACTTGACTATGTAAGGATTGCACAGCCTCCTGCTTAAGAGTCGAGTATGCTACCAATTAAGCAATACAACCAGGAAGAATGCGATATCGGTTTGATACTAGCTGCTGTGTATGGCTAGTACAACTATCTTAGGTTCATTAGCTGGGGCTGATACCATAATATACAGTAATAGTCATATCTATGGGTGTAAACTCTCTAATGTAACTAGTGGTATTTAGAATATGTGAATGAAACACTGTCAGGTAGGCCTAATAGTAGTGAAGAGGATAGAGAAATATAGATTGCGACTGATATCAGGCGTGAGTGAACTAGTGAGTGAGAGAGTGAGTGAACAAGTGAGAAAGTATGGAGTCAATAAGTGAAGGAAGTAATTGAAAGAATGATTTAATAAACAATGAATGAGTTTAAGTGACAGTGTGTCTTACTGGTTACTTAGTAAGTAAATGAACGAGTTACTCAGTGAGTGAACGAGTGAATAAGTGCACAATCCATTTAGCGAATAAGTGAGATCAAGAGTGCGCTCAGTGAGTCATCGAGAATTTGAGATACTGACTGAAAGAGTTAGCAGAATTTATATTGTATTATGTAAGTGATAATGACTTAAAATACTGAAGATATGAGCCGCTCTGTGTGGGAATCTGTTCAAGCCTGCGACAGTCGTGGCGGCTCTCAAAACTCTTGTTTGCCGAATTGGGTCATACGTTGTTCATTCATAAGAAAGAGTCTAAAGAGCTCGAGTTAAGAGCGCGTGTATCACGTGCCACTTGACTTCGGCAGGGCTGAAGTAGCAGCGCTTAATCGTGTATGCGTGGGATATCTCTAATGCATTTCTAATAGGAATTAAATATTAAACACTGTGATGACACTAAGCTGTCATATGCTGCTCAATTAAGGCAGCCAGTTCCATTTAATCGATCGATTAAGCTTAGCGTATCACGTGTCAGCATCTCTCTCGTGCACTGCCGTATGACAGGTTCAAGGTACATATTCTTACTAAAAGTCTACGGTCACGCTAAAATATGAGCACCCCATTGGCCAACAAATTGATCCCATCACAAAGGCTGTGCCTTTACCACGCAGTAAAATTTAGCCTTTGGCTCGAGAAAATATGGCTTCTGAGGTGATTTCCCGTTGCCTTACCCAGGCATCTGCGTTAATCAGCTCTTACGAAACACGTGCAGTTGTCAGTTGGTCTGTTCTCATGTTAGTATATTGCATCCAATACTCCTAACGTGCATTATAAACTTGTACATATCGTGTGGGAGCGGGTTACTGTTTAAAATCCTCATGACCAGGAATAGTGGTTTGAGGAACTGTAGGCTGACTGGATACTTTTCTCTTCTGAAGCTTAGTTTAGAGTGCACTCCATAGAGGTTTGCTGTTAATCGATTGATTGAATCCTGTTGTGTTCAAGGTTTTCGTGTCTTCTGTTTAAATATTCAGCCCGGGTATGTTTTTAATTTAAGATCTGCAGCTTACCAACATGCTACTATTTTTTGTTTAATTTGGTGAGTTGGCTGGAGAGTCTCGTTCTGTTGCTGATCATACCCGGTTTTATTTTTGCCATGTAGGGAGCGGGAACCTAATTACTGTTTGTTGAGACGATGCCACCCGTGGTAATTAATTTGATGGTATGCATCTCTTATAATTTCTAGATACAAACGTTTATGAATATGTGTTGTTCAACGTTTGTGGCTAAGACGGTGGCGCATTGGTTTAGCTTCCCGTCTGGGTTCCATAAGTGCTCGGTTCGAAGTTGGTTCGAAACTCAGGGCTCACTCGTCGCAGATATAGCCTTCGGTCCACAAAACGGAGGTTAAATTCGGCTTTGATCTTTTTGATATGTGACTCGACTGTGTTAAACATACATAATTATTAGTAATATCAGTGGTTGAGAGTTCTACTTGGCAAACTTATTTGTATAGAGTTCTTCATACGGATGGGGTTGCTGTTACGCAAAGTAGACCAACCCACATGTGAATTTTTGATTAAAAAAAGAGGTGTATTAATTGTTGAAAATCTTATTAATTTGAAGGAATTTTTAACTACTCTTTCTCATTATTTATTTCATATAGATATATTCTACAATATTATTAATAATTAATAAGTATTTAGTTTATAGTTTTTCTTTTAATTAAAGATAAAAACATTTCATTTTGTGGCTTGGTCCACTTTGCCGTAACACCATCCATATGTGTTCCCCATATTGGCACCGCTCTCCTAACAAGTCATATTTGCACTGCGCTGCGTTATGATCTGCTTTCTATCATTTATACCGTGCTCTTTGCTTGAGGTGTGCAATGCGTACGTGCACTTGAAACATTGCACTGTCCACTGAAATTTCTCACTAACATCTCCATTGATCCAAATCAGTTGAGCAAACTTATAAGTACTTATTATTCTTAATACTTATGTTATATTACTTATATTTAATACTTTTATTATTCTTAATAGTAAGCACATATGACTCTTGTACTTCCCCGTGTTGGATCCGGAAAGTTTGAGAATAGTTCAGTGAGTGCTTATTAAGGAGCGAGATAGCTGACAGTGTATGATTTTTTGCCTTGAACCTGTCATTAAGTAGAGCACTGGATGGATGAATATTCTTGTTAAGTGCTGTTCTGCAGCCAGTTGTCATAACTCCGGTTATCTTGATGCATCTGTGTGTAAGTGTTGATGTGAGTGTTTATGTAAGTGTTGGATCTGTTGATGTATGTGTGCTTATCAGCCTATCCGTGATGGCGAGTATCGTTATACGTAGGCCTTTGCATTGATATATATCAGTGTGTATGTGTTGATGTACATGTGTGTATGTCACAGTATGTGTTGATGTATGCGTGTGTGTGTTGATCAATGTATGAATGTGTTTACATATGTTAATGTGTGCCCGTGTGTATGTGTGGTTATCAGCCCATCATTGATGGGCAGCGACAACAATCATATGATTGTTTCTCATTCAGTTTGTTAGTGTCGACTAGAAATAGTCTGAGCATGATAAGGGGCGTCTAGTCTAAAGGTCGTCTGTGTGTATATCGACGCTAAAAAATACCTAGGCCTCGCGGAGATTCCGTTAACTGTTGACTTGCTGTCTATGTCGTCAAAATTTTAGCTGAGTCATGAAACTGGTCTGTTGATCGTTGAACTGAACGAGTAAGGGTTAGATAAATAAATGTGATGGGTCCTACCAGGACGTCTTCGGACGATAGGATTTTTTTCTGGCCTTGCTAAATGCAGAAATTTGAAATTATACCGCGACATCGATTTTTGCTATTGATTGGCAGAATTTGAAAACCTTCTAATTAGCGGTTTACTGAATGACCAGACGTAGTCTCTAGCTCTAGTCTGTACGGTTATTAACTTGATTTACAGGGTTGATATAAGTAATTTAGAATGTTTCGACATTTTTGTGGCACAGATAAGTATTGGCTGTAATCAAATTTATCATATTGTAAATGTGTCGGAGACATTAAGAAATTGATGTTAACGGAAGCCGTGAGATGGCTTGTATGCCGGGACTAAGTACAGAAGCGATTCTGTATAAGTGAAGCCTGAGATAGTCTGACGGGACGTTACGGACGATGGCTGCGGGGGAGTTATGTGATCATATTCCTCCAGTTATCTGTCTCCTGTCATCATCCCAGCACTGCTGTATCCAGAGATCCTCAAGTGGTTGTCAGGCTATTCGACAATATATAGAATGTACTACAGATCTTGAATGCATATTTCATCAAGATCAAATTTTAACTTGTGCCTTTTTAAATAAATAAATAGAGCCTAGTTATTGTTAGGACTTGCGTTTACTTTATTTGATTTGCAGCACAAAATTCGTTGTCAACTATGATGTTAGTTTAATGGTTAAGTAGCTGCGGGGGATATATACTGTAGAAAATGTGCTACAGATTTTGAACGCTGAATTATTATAATACCTGCCACTGTTGTCTCCACTGCTGCCACAGATGAGATTATCAGGGTTACTTATTCTGCAAATATTTCATAGATCTTTTTTTGTTATGTTATAGGCTGTCTTTAATACCACTGCTAATAATTACGATTTAACGTTGGTGTCTTCATACAATATGGATTTCAGGGGCAACAGTGATTGTATTACTACTAAGCTCTGTACTGTTGCATTCAGTCGGAACCCTGTTCCTCTTTCAGGATTTGTGATCTGCGTTTGAGTGGAGCACCTGGTTTCGGGAGAGACAATCTTAACACTGAGTATGTCTTAAATAATAAAACTGTGAAAGTGGTGAATGACGAAAAGGATTTGGGTATAATAGTTAATCAGAACCTCAAATTTGGCGATCAATGTGCTGTAGCTGTTAAAGCAGCAAACAGAACATTGGATTTAATTAAAAGAACCTTTAATTGAAGAAATAACAATATAATTGTTAGATTGTATAAATCACTAATTCGTCCTATCTATAGTGTTGCGTGTCTGTATAGAGGCTCCATAATAGAAAAGATATTGATCTTTTAGAAGGGGTACAAAAAACGGTTTCAAAATTTGTTGGTTTCAATGTGTTAAGCTATGAGAAAAGACCAAGGGCCGTCCACCTAACATCTTTGGAGACTAGGAGAATCAGAGGGGATCTTATGGAGATCTTATATAAGATAATGCATGGGCTTACTGATTGAAACCCAGAAGATTTCTTTACTTTCTCTACTAGTGGTTTGAGAGTTCAGAGATACAAATTGTTTAACCCTAGAGTAAGAACAGATGTTGGCAAGTTTTCTTTTTCCTACAGGGTGGTTGATTTGTGGAATTCTTTGCCCGATGAGATTGTACGTGCTTTGTCAGTGAATAATTTTACTAATAAGATTGATTATGTAATTAAGTTTGATGGTGGATTGAAATAAGCTTTTCGCTGTTTTTTCGATATCTGCTACATATTTGTAATGTGATGATGGAGCTGGAGTGAACGCTGGTAGCAGTTCTGGTAAATTCTGGTAAATTCTGATAAATTCTGCTTATTGCTGTGTGAGACATACAGTATTTGGTATTATTGTGAGATGATGTTCAAAACAGACGATAAATCAGCTTTTTTTTTGTATTGTTGTTACTGTTGCTTTAGTGTTATTTTTTCATTTTTGCTGTTACTCTTTGTACTGCTGCCAGCTTGCCACTGTTCTAATTAATTATGCTACTATTCTAATTATCACCATTACTGTTGTTTGTACACTCGAACCCGTGACCTAATGCTTCAGGAAAGTGTGATATTGACTAGGCCATGCAACCGGTACTTATGCTACTAAACTATTACTGCTGCTATTGTACTTATATTATTACTACTGCTATATGTGCTACAGCACTACTACTATTGCAGCTAGTAGTATTGTGCCGTTACACTGATAAGCTCGGCGGTTTTTAAAATTAGCAGTGTAACTGATCAACGATCAAGGTTTCAGCGCCGAGAGATGATGAACCGCTCCGTGGACTCGATTAGGCTTGAGCTAGCCGTGAGATAGACTACAGATATTAGTGATCAGGCATTCAGTGCTGAGAGGTGACGAACCACTTCGTAGACTGAATTAGACTTGAGCTAGCCTTGAGATAAAGTACAGACATCAGAGATCATCTGGAGCTAACAACTTAACTTGTAAACACTCGTCTACGCCCAATCGTTCCATTGCCATTAGTCAAGCCATTCGTCTGAACAACATTCTATCTAACCTAATAATTCCAGTTTGTGAATTGTTAGAGGTGCATGGGATTTTTTTCGCAGTATTTCTTGCCTTACCCTCGCGGGGTAAGGTCGTAGGCCAATTTCCACGTAGGCCGAGGGCATAGACCTATTTAGTGGGTCTAAACAGCAAATAAATAAAGAATTACATAAACACCACAACAAATTTTTTCTCTAATGTTATTTAGGTATAATAAAACCCTTAGAAATTCAAATAGCTTTTAATACTACTACTTACTTTCTAATTGTGTCTTGATATTTGTCTGCTAACTGGCCAGACTTTTTTATATTAAACGCTAGGGATAGAAATCTATCGATACGCATCCATAATTGGATGGTGTTATGGAGAAGTAGACCAAACCAAAATTGAAAATATTTTTCCTGATTAAAGTCAAAACCATACACAGAATGCTTTGCAAATTGTTACTAACTTCGCAGAATATGCAACGGTGTATTAAGTAACCAAATAGCTTAAGAAAAATTACATAAAAATTTTAAGATATCATGAAATAAAACACCATCTTTTAGCACATATTCACCTGTGGGTTGATCCACATGTGAATAACACCATCCAAATATTGCTGGAACATAATTTATATTTATAATTAGCAGATAGCACTGTAGTTTTAATTGCGAGACGTCCGTGACGTGGCCTTCTGACGAAAAAATCGACGTCAAATGCTCATTGTAATATTATAGTACTTAATGGCTCCCTGTTAAATTCGGAATTTTTTGTGTGTACCGTGCTATGTACCCCGGTACAGTGGCGCCGTGTGGCGATTGTATTGGATTGAAAAATTCCTGTCTATTATCATGTATGTGTATATGTACATTGTACAATTGGATATGGCTGTATTTATTGTGACTAACATACATATTTATTGTGACTAACATATATAAATGCATAAGAATTGCTATACCTGAGATATAGAAGGCAGAGATCTCAGGGGCTCTGGGATAGATCTGTGCAAGTGGAATGTCAGGGGTCGAGGGGCATAAAATTCTATATACCAAACAGATCTTCGACGCCTAGTATAGAAAGAAAAACTCCAAGACATAGATATGAAGTTGCAAAAGGGCATGTCGATAGACACAGACCGATACATAATAAGAACAACAAGGAGAAAGGAAAACGATGCGGGGTAACTAGTGATAGGATTAGTTACAGCAATGGTAATGTTACCATTCAGCTCCATTTAGAAATGTAAGTGTTACGGAACGCAGCACAAAAGGGTCAGCCCGTAACGCTAGAGAAATGAAATAATTTGGTCATTTTATATATAGATATGATTCTTTGAATTTTTGTGGTTAAATTGATCGATTATTTAGATGATTGATGATAGATGATTGTTCGTTTATCGATTATTGAGATGATCGAATCATTTTGTTGTTAATTTGTTGTATGATTGGTTGATTGTTCGTTTATCAGTTGCTTGCTGGACTGATTAGATGACTAGTTGATGGATGGATGGTTGGTTGAGTTGCTTGACTGATTGATTGTTTGTGTGGTTGGTTGACTGTTAGTTTGTTGGTTTATTAATTGATTGATCGAATGAGTGATTGGATCAATTGATGACTGATTGGATAACTAGTTTGTTGTGTGTGGTGATTTGATGATCCGGTGATTAAATTGAATGATTGATTTGCGATTGTTTGATTTAGCAGTACTGTTAATTGTGTGTAGACAGTTCAGATATGAACCTAAGTTTTCATCCAAGATGCGATTGTTAATCACTAGTTTGTTGTTGTTGGTGTTGTTGTTTTCCTATCGGTTACGGTAATGTTGCTACTTTGAGAGGTCGTGAGGCTGGTGACGCTTTGATTCTATTAGCCTTGTTTGTTGCTATAGCGGAGGCACGAATACGTAATGATCAGTTCTATGCTGGTAAGCGTATTGGTAGTCGTTCGTCTTGCTCGAGTTTCAGTCAGTGGCTGAAGCATCTGACTTGCGGAGAAAACGATGCTAATGACACTCAATTTCTCATTATTGTTATGCAGTAAACAACATTTATTCTGTTTACCCTGGTTGTTCTTCGATATCTACGTGATTTGACGATTAAATTTGGTGTTTCAGATCGCTAACATGGGCAAAATCGCCACCAGACGTTTTATTTTTGGCATTTCATTTTACTTGTACTTGCTCAATTAAAGGCTAACACCTTCATTATCAATTTATCGCCTTCTTTGAGTGTCGCGATGTAACTTAAAGAAGACAGCTTACAAAGATAAATGTTATTATAATGCGCTATGCTACTTGGAGAAACATTCTCTCGCTCTCTTCTGTGCTGCCAAATAGCAGATCCAAGGTACATATTCCTACTCGCAGTCTGCAATCACGCTAATAATGAGCACTCCATCGACCAACAAGTTGTTCGCATCGCAAAGGATATGCCTTTACTACATCTAAAATGTAGCCCTTAGCTTGAAAAAATTATGGCTTCTGAGGTGGTTTTCCTTTGCCTTCCGCAGTATCTGCGTTAGAAGGTTTTTACTAAACACGTGCAGTTTTCGGTTGGTCTATTCTTAGTTTTCGCGGACCCAACACGGGAGTTTATATTACCTACTCAGTATTCTAATTTGTTTAAGTCTTGACACAATAATATTTTTTCAATTATTTTGTTTAATATTAAATAGTCAAATTTCAACGTTTTAGCTCTATTGAGACATTTTCAATGGCTTTTTCTCAATTGAGACGTATTTCTACCTATATGCTTGGAAATTTGTAAAAGATTTTAAAAGAAAAAACTATTTATATGTTATTGAAAAGAGTGTTTGCTTTTTGGTTGTTAGTTTAACTTAGTTATAACAATATTATTAGAAACACGTTGCATTAGACGTAGTATTAAACGGTGATGTAGTTGTTGAACATCTCCGTGTGCAGTACTACCGTTTAAATATAAGAACCAGGGGAGGCCTCGACCGCTATCTGATCAGAACTGATAAGAAAGATACAGCAACCACTCGTTGTACGTGAAGCTTAAGGATGAATATGTGGGTATTTTGTGAGTGCAAGACTGAGCGGAAAATTTAGCAAATATAGCTGGTACATGTAAGTTAGAGGGAACGCGTTTGATTTTTGGACGAGCACTATAGAGGATATTCAATTGAAGTAAGGCTACTTGACATTTTGAATTGATCGGGCTTTGTAAATACACTTACGTATTGCTTGATTGACATTTATTATCGATTGATCGATTGAATGTAGAAGCAAAAGCAGGTAAGAAACCTAAAATTATAAATGCAGCTAATTGCTATTTCCATACCATAAAGCCATCTGCGACCTTAATTTAGTTCGTACCGCCCCCTAGTAGTCAATAGTTTATTGACGACGGAGCAGTGCAGATTTTATAGCCAAGTTCGTACTAGAATTTTTTGTCCTGATTGTTCACGCTAGGCCGACACGAGAAGATAACGATGCGACATATTGGACCAATACTGTGACTTAAATTGACGCTAATTAGTTCAATTTAGTTCGAGTTGAGTTTACTCGTAATTGCATCGGCGTAGAAGTTTGCTGCTGTTGCGGCGAAGCATTCTAAGCGTTTTGTAAAACTTGAATGAATGCGCCGAGCATTCGGTTAGACGGCTTAACGACATCGCGTTCTATAATAATTGTATGACAGAGTACGTTTCATTCATACCGACTCGGGCTTTCTGAATGAACGAAAAGTATTTGTCCCATTCTTTATTAGTTTAAATATGATTCGGTATTAAGATATTCTTATCGTTGCTGTCGTTTACGTGTGATCGCTCTATTTATCTTTGGGTATCTCTTTCTCTCTCTCTCCCCCTCTTACTTTCTGTTCAGCAGTCAGTGTTTCTATTCAGCGGTTGTATACCATCGCTCATTTAACTGTCTTTCAAACTATACCTGTATAGGTGGTGCTATGTGTTGTTGGGCAATGTAAACTTTCAATTGGGTCAAAGACATGCGAAGACTTGAATCAAGTTGAATGCATTGCTACGTTTGTACGAGCAATATCATGATCTAGAAATTGAACATGCTCTTAATTTTTGCTTATGCTAGTCTTGCAAGGACAACGCCAAGGGCATTGCACTCTCCTTTGTGCTCTTTTTAAGATCCAGCAACAATGCGGAAGCAAGAGTATTTATCGTGTGTTTCCTTGTCCGAAGATAATGTCAGTGACTTTGCAATCGGGATGTTCGACTACAAGTATCTAGAGTATTCTTGTTAACAATATAAGAACAAAACAAATATATGAAGAGTTGGAAGAGGTAGTAATATTCGTTTATTTCAAATTCATGAAATATGAAAGGTTGAACAGCGTGAAACTTTATCAAGTGCAATGTTATAACAGAAGGGTTAATTCACGGTACACACATGAATGTAACCTGCTACAGCAGAGTGATTTGTACTAAGATTGTACTTAAGGGATTGTCATCTGAACTGGTTAACTTCTGCTCTAGTGTCATCTGGTGTGTATCTGTTGTTTGTCCTCTTCTACTGTGCTCATAATTTAATAAATACTTCTTTCATGTACTGTTTTCTGTGTACAACGTGGGAATTGATCTAAATAAGCAGCGTGCATATATAATAAGATCATGTATGTATTGTATACAGTACGATAAGAATTTAACGCCCTTTCTTCACCTGAAAGCGATGCTAGATACTTACCTTGAAATGAATACACATTCCAAATTTTTATAGGATATAGCTTGATAATTAAGTTATCCCATGTACCTTGATGTAATAGACCGCATGTAATAGACGAAAAAGAAAAGTCCTGTTAATCTGGACCCGTATCCAGTTAATAAGCCAGCCAAAGGGAAGCCGCGCCGGGCTTCCGAAGATAGGCGTAAAATCTACATCCTTCAATCTTTGATCAATTCGTAGTTGTATGTCGGATGTCGGAATTTCCTGAGTTTATGATTAGTAGTGAGATGTCATGAAGGCAATACCTTTGTGATGGCATCAACTTGTTAGTGGAGGATGTACTCTCAGTGAGCAGGTAGCAGACTTAGAGAAAGAATTTGGGCCTTGGACCTGCCATTTGCCATTGCACGAGAGAGAGAGAGAAATGTATGATGAATTGAATGGCTTGAAATGTGTATGCGCGTCAGTAGGTCAACTATTTCGAAAATTAAATTATTTGTATGTTACGGTATTCTTATGCTTGTTGTGCGTTGTACCACGCTCTGCTGAAATATTAAGCTTAATGGATTGGTGTTTTAATGCTCTATTTCTAATGTTCTCTATCATTTCATTCACTAATTAATCAGTCGCGTTTATAGCACTCTTTCCTTGTAGCAAGTGTACATTCAATTGTATAGGCTGCCATATAAAACGACTGAACATTATGACAAGATCCCGTGCTGGGTCCGGGTAATTTGAGAATTGTCCAATCGAAGAACTGCACATTTTTCGTATGAGCCGACTAACTCAGATACTGAGGAAGGCAATGGGAAACCACCTCATAAGCCATATATTTTCCCTAGCTGAAGGCTACGTTCTTCTGCGTGGTAAAGGGTTACATTAGCCTTTTGTGATGCGATTAATTTGTTGGTCGACGGAGTGAATGTTCATTGGTGAGCGAGATAGTAGACCGTGAGTTACTCAGTAGGAATGTGTACCTTGGACCTGCCATTTGGCAGTGCACTAGAGAGTAAGATAATGACAGACTGTACTCAATGCAGATAGCTGTACTTGCCCTTAAAAGGCAAGTAACACAGAAACTAAGAGTAAATTTAAAATCACCTCGGAGCCACAATTTAATCTTACTAAGGTATTTATTGTAGTAAAGGTCTCTGTGATATGATTGTATTATTTGATTACTCGTGTGTGTGCTCAGTAATGAGCGAGATGGTAACGGCTGTGTGTATATCTAGAACAAGAAAAGTTGGGCAAATAACGATGTTGAACATTCATTTGATGTAAACCTATACCGTGAATTTTATAGAATTCGTCAATTTTTTATATATATTCCACCTAATATAGCTTTATGTGTTGGCCATTATATTTTAGAACTCAGCTTAATATGGGAGTTTTCTTGTCTGTGGATTTTGCCCTCGACCTGCCTTCGGGCACAGAACTGGATAGATACTAGTTATATATTAGCGATTGTGTAGGGAGTGAGTGTTATAGAACTAGAGACGCAGAAAAGAGAGGGAGTGTGAGAGGTCCCATGATACCTTTTAGATTGATTGGTCGATTGATTGATTGATGCAGTCGAGCAGTAAAGAGAGAGAGAGAGAGAGAGAGGCAGAGGAGAGAATAATGCTAAAACAGGGACAGAAGGATCCCATGGTTCAGAGCGAATAGATAAATTAAAATTTGAGACAGACGGAGAGAGACAAATGGAGACAGGGAGAAGTAGATAGTTGTAGAGAGAGAGAGAGAAAGAATGTAGTGGTATAGTTAGTATATTAATCACTGGCTGTATGATATTGTTGTTGTACCGCGAGAGTCCAGCCATAGATCATACACATAACGACTCCCCATCTGCTCATATCTATGTTTACATTCTGGCGGCTCTACTCCGCCACTGTGTCCACCACTGAATTATAAATGTTTCATCAGTCTACTCCACAGCTGATAGGATATAATTCATTGGTCTGTGCCGCGTAATACTGGGGTGTCTGGCCTCACTATGGACATGGTTACTATATTTGTACTAGCCATGTTCATAGATTTGCATTTAAATGTAAATGAGCTTTGTATTTCATTTGAGCTGATATGAATAGCTGTCGCATTCTGATTGGAATACTGGTACTGGGTATAATTTTATAATTTGTTTCATTTACGGTTAGACTGCAAAAGTCAATCAATCGACCAATCAAACGGCAGAATATCATTTATTACTTGATTTTAAAAGTGACAAATGCAGTCATTATTACTCGAGCGATTGAGCGCAGATTGGCAATCTGTGTTGACTCCGGGAAACTTAAGAATAGATCAATCGAAAACTACACGTGTTTCGTAAGAGCCGACTGACGTGAATACTGAGGAAGGCAACGAAAACCTCCTCAAAAGCCACATTTTTCCAGATAAAGGCTATATTTAGGTATGGTTAAGGCATAGCCTTTGTGATGAGATAAACTTCTTGGTCAGTGGAGTGCTCATTAATGAGTGTGATGGAGGACTGTGAGTAGGAATATGTACCTCGGACCTGCCATATGGGCAGAACACTAGAGAAGGGGGGGGGGGGGAGGGTATAAGCACTCTACTCATTGTCTCCAACTGACAGAGCGTTTAAATGGGGGGTTCCTCCACAACTCTATGTTAGGCTAATATGTTAAGGAAATCGGTGAATTTTATAGGATTTTATACCACAAAGGAAAATATGTGCAGCTCAAATTAATATATTAAACTTATTCAGGTGTGTGAAGAATAGTTTCAGAACCTAGTACTAGTAATTAGAAAATGGCAGTTATTCCTATTAGCAAAATGTTAACCTCCAAGTTCAGCATTGTTATTTTGCGATGTGGTATAAAATCTGTCCTTTATAGAATCGTGCATGTACGATGTGGGTTTAGGCTCAGCCGGTCGCTAGTCGTACCTTCTGAAGACGAAACAAGCATGAAATTCGGTTCTTGTATTGAAAGAGAGAGAGGGCTAGGGTCCATTATATGGGCTTCTACGTTGTACCTGTGGACAATTTCCTGAGAAATAGTTAAACGGTCGCTTCTCTACGATGATGACGACATTAGAGTCGCGTGCCTATGCACTATAACCTCTAGTTAACCCGTACGTGTGTGCTGTGGTCCGCTTATGTTGTAATGTTTAGTGCGACGATGATCTGATGTAAACAACAACACTGCTAGTCATGCGCATAAAACAAATGCTGCAAGTTCTAAGGTATCAATTGTTCTGGCATTTTCGTTCGTGAAAAATGCTTTTTTGATTCCACAAATGACGGTATTTTTTTAATACTGAACGTGACATATGCAAATGTTTACAGATAACTGGGATGTAGTCGATGATTACACTGAATGATCGTACCTTTGCATGATCTATTGACGTGCTAAAAGGCCTAACGTTGATATTTCCTGCGCCACCAGTGTTGGGCCTGGATAGGCTATTTCTTCTTGACTTAGGCACGGGTCTAGCTTGGAGACATATCTTTAATATCAAATATCACTTCCAATCCGTTTTACAGGTACTTTTCTTTCATCAGTACAACAGATATCCTCTTACTTTCTTTGAAAATTTTGCTCGTAGTTTGTTTTCCTTGTTTTCTCTTGTTATTTGAACGTTTCTTCCTCGCAGGAGCTTTTTAATTATAAGTTTTTATAATGTTTCAATTGTCCATTTTTTGAGAATGTTTGGGGGGCAGGTCTCTGGTGTATTTATCGGTGCGGTTACGAGTGAGGGGGGCGGGTAGGGCGATGATGTAGATAATATGAGCGCGAGATAAGTGTGAGTGCAGAGTCATCCATATAGCTGACGTGTTTGTAATTAAAAGTGGGATACGGGCTGGGAGGGAGTAGGCAGAGAGAGAGAGAGAGAGAGAGAAGATGAAACAGAAGTTGAAACTTTAAAGTGAAACAGCAGAAATGCAAAAGGAGAAAGAAATTGAGAGATGGTGGATAAAGAGATAGAGAGATCTATCAGATTGAGAGAGAACTGTCAACTGTACATGTTCGTAAGAAGCGACTAACTCAGGTACTGTACAGCAAAGAGATTTGGTAGTCGATACATGGAATGCCGCACCGATTGTGGTAGTTGGCCTACTAGGCTACTTGACTCTCCATTGATTGTTATATTTAGCGCTGCTACGGCCTTTGCATATAGCGGCGCTGTATAAACAGAATTTTTAATTAAAGAGAGAGAGCGACTGAGGCAGAAGAGATGAGCGCTAGATATAGCAAGATATCATCAGATTCTGTCTCGCGTTAATATTTAAAGTCTTGTTTGATACTTTCAAATCATAATAAAGTGATCTGATTTCTGATAGGAAATTAATGAAAATATTGTGGTATTTAACGGTTAAAGTTGATGATTGAAGCTATAATGAGAAAAGCATCTATAGATCGTTTGTGGATATGTTTAGTGTTAGTGTTATCATTATTTTAAAGTATTCTTATTTGTTTGTTAAATAATACGTCGTGGTATATATTACCCATCGAATAATGGTTGTAGTAATTAAATCTACCTATAGATATCTACCTATATCTATATTTTATCGGCCGTTTGTATGTCTCGATGGCTCAGTTGGTTAGCGCGCATGGTAACGTCCTGAAGTTTAAAATGACTGAGCACGAACGGCGTAGAGGTCCGCGCGTTTGAATCCTGAACGAGCCCATCAGAGGGTAAAATCTCGGACGTGCACAGGACCGGTAACACGGAAAATTGACTAAAGTACCTTGCGATTTAAACGTATGATGTTAAAAGTAGTAAATATTACCACGGATGATCGTTGCGCTATAAGGAGTGTTTAACGTTTGCTAATGAAAAGTTTTCTCCAGGCTGGGGCGTATTCGATAGTTGCTTCAAGGCTATATTGTCGTCATATCAACCAAATCATTCCAGATATCCTTGTTAACTCTGCCGCACTTGTTGCATAACTTAACATCAGCTTCACTCCTACAAAACTGTGACTGGTGTGAAAAAATGCGCCGTGTAATCTGTTCCATATATTACAGTACATCTTTTGTAGACACCTATTAGTTCTGGATGAGTATACCAGCTTTCGAAGTTTCAATCCTGGGATCAAGGTCCCGAAATATCGATATTCAGAGACTGGGTGTAGAGTTTTGGGATTGGGGTCCTTACATGTAATTAAGAATCCGTGTGCTTAATAATGACGTCCCTGACACAACCTTCGGGTGTGAAACCGGACGCTAAATCCTCATTGATCGCTTGATAATAATATAATCCTACACAGCCGTATTACGCCGTATTACGTCCCTGATATCGTCGTCAGATGATGAAACGGACGTTAAACCCATTGTATTGTATTGTATTGTAGCATTTCGAATTCATAGCGCATTCCCAGCCTTCATAATAACGTTTCTAATCTTACCGTCAGGATGTTTTTCACTAGCGAAAGTTATGTCATCTCAAGCCAAAATCTTGTATACACCTCTGACTTAGCGTTTGATATTATATGTGAAATGTTAAGCTTAGTCGATGTGGTTGTCTATGATTACTCTAGTTGCCGACGTTTTGACTATTAACGTGACACTGTTTATAACCATTTTTTATGCATTTACATTACATTTTCTGCTGTGTACTGTAACAGTTCTTTATGCACAAGTTACAAGTTCAACCGTATCTTTAATAGTTTCTTTTTGTTTAATCTCGTCGAACGTTGGTTTCAGTTTAGTTGGATCGTACTATCGTGATTATCCTGAGATAGTCGAGTGTATTCGAGTGTATAAAAATCGTTGAGCACAGACGTCTGATGGCGTTACCGCTCTCATATGCTATTGTAAGTTATTGCTGTGGTGGTCAGACAACCAATCACAGCGCTGTATCGTGACGGGAGAGCTATAAATAGAACAGCACCCAAACACGGGCGAGTCTACTCGCTCACTCAGACAGGGGGTGTGCGCACTCAGGAATTCCACAACATGGACTCGTCCGGGCGCCTGCTCAATGACGTGTTAGATGTCGCTTACTAGTTACAGTAGTGATCCCATGTCGAGCAGCAGTCGCCCTTGAACTAATATTGCTAAAATCATTGTATAAGAGCACAGTTTCGTAATGTGATTTCAATGTCAATGATAAGTCTCTGTGGTCTAGTACGTGTTAGCACGGCTGCTTTTGGAACCAGAGGTCGCGAGTTTAATATTCGGTAGTTAAGGCCGTCGAGTTGCGGCCTTGAGCAAGCTGCTTTGCTCTTCAGTGATGTGAGCATCCATCGGTGCACTGCACTTAGATCATGACACGCTCTGAGCGACTGCACAAGCTAGCCGATTTCTGAAACGAATCCGCCTTCTCCTATCATATGGCAAGAATATTTAAATAGAAATGTTTACAAAAGTTAATCACCGTACATAAAAAGAATAAATGTAAATGATGCCGTGTTGGGTCCGGAAAATATGAGAATAGTCCAACCGAAGGACCGAAAAGTTGGACTATTCTTTTCTTTTATAAGAGCCGATTAACGCAAGATACCGAGGTAGGCAACGGGAAGCAATCTCAGAAGCTCTAATTTTCTTTTGAAGGAGGCATCATTTTAGGTGTGGTAAGTTGAAAAGCCCTTGTGAAGGGATTGACTTGCCTCGAGGGTGTGCTCTAATGAGCGAGACAGTAGACTTTAAGATGAAATTCATGCCTTGGACCTGCCTTTCGATATCGCGCTAGAAAAATTAATAGAGAAAATGTAAATTTTATGTTCTACGTCATTCTAGTGCTCTGCCAGATGACTGGGTCAAGGCACAAATTCTTATGCACAGTCCTTCTTCTCGCACATCAACGACCATAAGTTGTTCCAGCGGCAAGGCATGGCTTTTACCACATTTAAAATGACTTCAGGAGTGAATTTTGTTAATTTTAGAAAATTATGATCTTCGATGAAGACGTAATTAATTTTTGTGTATGAAATTTTATAGCATTCGCCGATTGCCTTAAATATTTGACGCGTATACTGTATGTACGAATAAAAATATCGACTGTTTAATAACTCCTATATAAGAGTTGTAAAACAGTCTCTTATATAAGTAAAAAAGTCGAAATTTTTATGCATGCATTGCATACGTACAATGGATTCAACAAAAGGTAAAGTGAAATACGCTGCTGCACTTGGCTCGATACTTTCTGTGGTTACACTTAATGGTTACATACTATAGGCGTACATGGCGACATATGGAACGACGATTGGCTATTGCGGGATACTGTAGATCGCTGCCTGTGCTGCTATACAAAATGTATTGCTGCCAGATCAATTCAATATCTATCCAGTTATCTGCTCGGTGTCCAGTCCAAGGCATAGGATCTCAGACACAGTGTTAATAATATTCTACCGATGCATTAATCAGTCGCTTATTGCGCTCATTGAGCACACCGTAGCAATTAGTAAGTAACGTGAAAGCGCCGAATGCGTGACCTTCTTGTTACAAGTAATCGACTCATCCATTCAATTGGAGCAGTGTGAGATGATTGTTCAATTTCGATTGATAAGCTTCTTTTTTAGTTGATTGATTGATGCTGCAGGCTCCCTGTCGATCTCCGCAGTATCGCTATACTTGAGATACTTTAGGATCGTTCTAAGGCAGGGTTTAACGACGTTTCGTCGCACGGACGCACCAGCAGCAACTCGCCGCGTTCGCGACTAGAATGGCCGAGCCAATGATGGATTGGTTTATTCTCTCGACCAAGCTTCCTGGATTGAAACCCTGGGCTCGTCCGTCACCGATATAGCTGTCTTGTCGCGAAACTGGCGTTAAATTAGCCTTTAAAGCCTTTTAAAAAATGAGCCTATGGAACCTAGTCAGATCACTTTTTGTAAGGTCGCAAGATTCTTCGATCAGCAGCTGCTGTGGTACTGAAAACTCCACGGGTAGGAAGCTGGGTTCCAGAGCATTTAACATTTCTGGGTCAACTGTTTGGAACGATCTACCTGTCAGTCTGCGGCACTCACAACTCTCTTTCCTATGCTTTCAAAAGCAGCTTAAAACTGTATTATTCGATCCTGCTTATAATTAGCCGCACTAGCGCTACTGTGGCATATCGCATAGGGCGTCGCTTTATACTTACTATTATTACTCGTTGAGTCCTCGTAGTTTAGCCAACGACTGTACGTATATCTATAATATCTGCCAAGGTGCACTTATCTCTTTAATCTAGTAGTGCGACAAGGAGAAATTCTCCAGCGGCCTAATAATTTTCTAGCTATTTTTTGAAAGCGACAGCATATAGAATTTGTCAGCCTACGACTTACGTAAAGTTACATAACGTTAACGTTATGTAACGGCGACGACCCCGTTTCATCTGATATTCACTCGTGCCTGGAGTCTCGCAACTAGAGCGTACATTCGTTGAGAATGGAATTAATTGTCTGATGAAACTTGTCAATACACCTCTAACGAATGCTCGATAAGTAGTCCACAGCTTTTATTAGCCTTCCTTTAATTATTTGTCTGAATACAAGCCGATGTATGTTGCATTAGAGCAGACCAAACATTTGATGCACAAATAAAAAAATTAATCAGAGTATAATTAAGCAATACATCGATCAAAAACTCAACAAAATTTGGTCGTCAAATAAAAATTGGTCACACCAAGGTACTAACAAACGGAGACTTACTAAATAAAGACTGAACATAATGATAAGTCATCAAAGATATGAGCTCAGTGTTGCTAAAACAATCTTAGCTATGCCTTTAACTCAAAATGTGCTAAAGGTGAAAAAAGTCTTATATATAATCTATATGCAAAAATTGTAATATATTAAAATTATTACAGTCTGAGGCAACTGGGTATCACATCGAAACGACTCAATATGTTAGAGTCAGTTTCCTTTTTCATGGATAACTGAATGCAATTAATGTCTGATTATAGTTTCTATGCGTCAAATAAAGTATGTTGTTCTGAAAGTTTTTCTTGGAGCTTAAGTGTCAAACTATTTGTCTATAAACACTTTTGTGACAAAGAGTACTCTTTCTTGAGTAGAGATGTCGTTGTGATAGTGCATTTAATTGACTATGTGTGACAATGAGTGCACTTCCTTTAGTAAAAATTGATGAGTGCACTTAATTGACTATATGTGTTACAGAGAGTGCACTTCACTGAGTAGAGATTGTGTTGTATGATCAAGAGTAAACTCTCTCGAGTAGAAATTACTGTTGTGATAATAAGTGCGTGCGTTAACTTTATGTGTGTGACAATAAGTGCATTTACACTATATGTGCGACAAGTGCGTTAACTTTATGTGTGTGACAATAAGTGCATTTACACTATATGTGCGACAAGTGCGTTAACTTTATGTGTGTGACAATAAGTGCATTTACTCTATATGTGCGACAAGTGCCTTAACTTTATGTGTGTGACAGTAAGTGCGTTTACTTCATGTATTTCACAATAAATGCATTTACTCTATGTGTGCGATAAGTGCGTTTACTTTTTTGTGTGACAATAAGTGCCTGGCCATAATAGAGAAGACTGTCACACGAAGGCACTTGAACTTTCAGAATGGGAGAACAGTAGCGTTGGATTTTATTTATAATTTTATTTATAATTTTATTTATAATGTTATTTGTATTATTGTTGTGGCAGAAAGAAGTCAGTGAATCGTTAGGAGCCAGAGAGAGAGAGAGATACAGAGAGAGAGAGAGAGGTAGAATGAAGCATATCTAGATGAATCACTATGGTGCTAACTAACAATCTTAATCCACCAGCTGATAATATCAATTATCATCAGCCTCGTCATCATCACACAACATCATCACATCGCAATCATCATCATCATCAGCAGCAGTACCAGGAGCTCCTAGCGCAGCAGCAGCAGGCCGAGCAGCAGCAGCGAGTATTGCTCCAGATGGCAACCAGCCAGCAGCCTCAGCAGCTGTACGCTGGTGGTATGAATGGACACAGCGAGGACATGATAGTGGGTAGCGTAGAGACAGGCAGTGCTGTAGTAACTAATACGAGTAGTGGAGCTAGTGGATTAATGAACGGTAGTTATGATCATAGGACGTTCAGAGACCCTGCCAGTGCGCCTCTGCGTAAACTCAGCATCGATCTTATTAAAACATACAAACGTATCAATGAGGTAGGTCATCCGTCTCTCTCACTCGCTGTCTCAGTTTGTACGTCTTAATCTGACTGTTAATCTGTCTGTCGGTCTGCGTGTGTGTATCTGTCTATCAATCGATCAATCGATCGATTAATAATTGTAGGCCTACTTCGTGACCTCTTATTGTTGCTTTTTCCCGTGGAATAAGAAGTATCTCTTTGTCGAGAAGATTCCCTTTTCTCTTCACTTGCACGTCTCTGTATTTTCATGTATATGTTTAGCTCCAAAATGTAGCAACTTCAGTACCAGGTTGGTTCCATCGCGGATGGTTCCTCGGGATTCTGTATATTGAAAGCAATCCTAAGCCCCTTTACTTTCTTGCATTGTCTCGGCCTACAAGTCAGTCATTCTGTCTAGAGGTGTTCATGGGTATGGGAATTACAACTCCCAAAATCATGGGAATTTCATGGGAATGTGGAAAAGGGAATGGCAATTTTATTAAATGCTCATGATATTCCCATGCAAAATTACAGCCTAACATTTTTCAAACTAAAGAACAGGTGGCGAATATAAAATGCATCCTCATCCTCGGATATATGCTATAAGCCTTTGTTATAATCCTCTCAAGTTAATCCTCTCTTCTCCATATTTACTAAGAGCTAAATGTAGCACTTTGCATTGTAATCACTGGCTGAAGCCTGTATCAATTGATCATAGTTTGTAAAAGCTTTGCTTGTTATCAAGTGTCAACTAATAAGCCCCTTCTGACAGGTATAATAAATGCATCAGTTTTATTTGGTGAATGCTTGGTGACTTAAATATTGTTATGTAACTGTTTTCTTGCTAAAGTCTGCTACTACGACATTTACACTTTAGTTGAACTTGAACTTAAATTATTTGCTCTAATGATTTGTATGCACTATCTTATGATTATATTTGTGATCTAAGGGCAGCATGCAGAAAGACCTTTTGCTTCTAATTAAATTTTTTACTAAATTAAAAGGAACTAAGAAATCTGAGTTATTTTAAATCTAAATATTTTATGTGAACTGTGACAAAAAATGTAACATATAGGCCTATAGCCTAACATAAAATTTTATATTTTTGTGCCCTAAAATTTTTTGAAGGTACTTCTTGATGCAAATAAACGACACGGGAATAGGAGTGGAAATTAGGACATGGGAGAGGGAATGCATGTTTAAAAATTGATGGCAGTGGTATGAGAATGGGGGTGAATAGATGGGAATGGGAGGGAATGGGAAGGCCAAACCCATTCCCATTAGAAAATTTTCATTGGGAATTAGAGGTGTGCGGGAATGGGGATGTCTTCCGATTCGCGCACACCTCTTATTTCTATCTGGCTCTTTGTATAACAGTCGATACGTTTGTATACCGGTCTCATTCTGTAGAAAAATGTTTACAAGGACATTATTAGAATTTTCAACGAATAGTGTTCCATTAGTGTTTGATTACAGAAATGAAGATTTTTATCCAATAGTAGTCACTGCTAAGTTGCCGACATTAGCCACACACACAAATAAACTCATTACACTCAAATGCATGCAGCTGATGTTTACAGCTGCACCTGCAGAACTGCTGTGTACGTGTTATGTTTGATGTAGTCATGTAATAGATCTCAGAGTTTCATCTGGTTATTAGAGATGTGCTATGCCTCACTAAGCTTTTAATGGTTGCGTGGGTGAAAAATGTGATGTTGAACGAAGCTATAAAATAAGTAAATGCATTTCACATGTTGATGTTGCTCACCTGAGGGTTAGCCGTGACATTAAATGAATAACTTTGTCTAGTTCTATCTTCTATGGAGCAGATGCTCTGAAACTGCTGAGTTTGTTCGTTCAACAAACTCTGCAGTTTCAGTTTATTTTGCTTGTTTATGTAGTTGATGTTTTTGTTGATTGCCAAGAAAGCCAGAGGTGATGCTGGCCTCCTCATCTTTTGACGGTTTGACCAAGGCTAGCCCTCATGCTGCAAGCAGCTCTGCCGCCTTTGAGCAAGCAAGTATTACCTTATGAAACTGTTCTTTGTAGATGTATTATCATCGTAAGAAGGTGAGAGCAGAGAAGCGAGTGGAAGAAAAGCAGTCTAATTGTATTGTATTGTATTGTATTGTATGTGTATTTTGTAGGTGTATTATCATCGTAAGAAGGTGAGAGCGGAGAAAAGAGCGAGGGAGAAGCAGTCTACGACAGACACAGCGCACAGGCGAGGCAGTGGGAGCAGCAAAAAAGAGAGACTCGTGGTTAATGAGGGCTATGATGATGACAACCATGATTACATCGTGCAGCCTGGTGAGAGGTGGATGGACCGGTATGACATCGACTCTCTCATAGGAAAGGGTTCCTTCGGTCAGGTACGCATACACAATCCATCTATCAATAAGTACATTTAAAAATGCCGTTCTATGCAAAATGCCACAGTAGCGCTAAATGAATAATATCTTGAGCATCTAGTTATTTTGCTGCTTCAAGTTCACAGCCTATGTGGCTGCTAGACATATGTGCAAGTATGGAATTTAAAGTAGCGATCATTGGGACTATTGCACAGGAGCCATTCCATTAACCATCTCTGCTAGCAACCTTTCCGCTGCAGTATCTGGATTAGTCGCCTCCTTCGTGCGAGCACAAAGCAAATGAGGCTGGATTAAAATCTAAATTCTCTCGAACTCACTCAAGGAATCACATATGGATTTACGGCCTCTGGAACACATGCTTGTAATATCATTTTGTCCCAGAAAAATTGTTCTTGTACTATCATTTTTTCTTGAAAATTTTTAGTTTGTCTGGCAGGAGAACATAAGATATCTTCCATAAATTAACTAAAATTTGAAATTTAACAATACACATGTATGCCTTTGCAATACATTACAGGTTTGATGTCCCTGATATCGTCTTGGGCTGAAGAATCGAATGTTAAATGTAATAAAAAAAATATAAAAAGGGCATGTTATAGTGCCCCCTACACTAAGTATCTCGGAGGCGCTTTGAACAGTGGAGGGAAAGTAAAAGGCTAAAGCCGAGTTTAACGTCAGTGTCATCTCTTGTAAGGAAATCAGTGACGGGCGAGCCACGGATTCGAACCCTGCACCTACCGATCCACTGTCGGAAACCTAAATGATCGTGCCACTAGCTCCAAAGTAGTCTAGCCTGCCAAATGCCGCAACTGATGCGGCAAGACAAAAGATAAGTACGTGTGACATTGTACGTGTGTGTATGTGTAGGTGGTGAAGGCATACGACGTGGTAGACCACGAGTACGTGGCTATTAAGATCATAAAGAACAAGAAGCCGTTCTTCAACCAGGCGCAGATAGAAGTACAGTTACTCGAGCACATGAATCGTCACGATGCTAACGCTAAGTACTATATCGGTAGGTCTCATCCGCACTGCTTAGTATGTGTGTTTGTCAGTGTGTGTACGCACAATGCGCATACGTGTGAGAGCATCTGGTATGAGCCATTGAGTGCAATAGTCAGTAGTTTACAGTACATACATGGAAATGGAATAATTTTTTCTTTAAGAAAGGCACCAGTTTAGGTTTTTTAAAGGTAAAGCCTTTGCTATGAGGCGCAGGGATCTTGTTTGCATTGAACTTGTTGTTTGCGAGATAATGCACTGTGAGTAGGAATCAGTGCCTCGGAACTGCCATCTGGCAGTGAACTAGAGAGAGGGAGAGCGACATAGCAGTAACATTTGAGTAAAGTCTACGCGTGCTTTACCGTATGGCGTTACCGCATAGCCTGCCTGGATTACAGGAATAGAATTAATTAAAATCTGTCAAAATAAGTCAAATAAGAATTTGATGAGATTTTTTACCAAACTATCTTTCAAAACTTCCACCAAGTGCCTTTGGAGCCTAGTCTTTATACTGAATAGCTTGCTGTATTTATGGAGAATGTCTTTCTATAATCTATGAAAGGAATGGCTTCTGTATAGTTTAGTTTTGATGTTATTTTATTACAGTACGACTCAAGCGACACATGATATATCGACAGCACCTCTGCCTCGTGTTTGAGCTGCTCTCCTATAACCTCTATGATCTACTGCGCAACACAAACTTCCGCGGCGTGTCACTGAACCTGACGCGCAAGTTCGCACAGCAGCTGTGCACAGCTCTGTTGTTCCTTGGCTCTCCTGAGCTCAACATCATCCACTGTGACCTCAAGCCTGAAAACATCTTGCTCTGTAACCCCAAGCGTAGCGCCATCAAAATCGTAGACTTTGGCAGCTCATGCCAACTGGGCAAACGGGTATGTAGTACAGGATGAATATTGATATAATTTATGTCATTGGAATAGATTTTGGTCAGTTCAGTGGTAAATGTACATGTTTTATTGATATCATTAATCTTTAATCAACTAATGGTATAAAATAATGTAATGTAGCAAGGCAAATAGGTATATAGTGTGAATTATTTATGTAATGCCATTAGTATTAATCAATGTAAGATAATTAGAATTAGACTTGTTGATATTGTATCACTGTAATTGTTCAAAAATTTATAATGGTTGTTAATAAATTTGTATGAAACTGCTACGGAGATCATAAATATAGCAAAAATACCTAAAAGAAACTAGAAATCCACGAATGTGTTGTTGAACAGATAACTCATTAGATTCATGGGAGCTAGCCGTGATCTCTGACAGAGAATACTAATCTCACTAAGCTTAATCGTGTTGACGTAATGGTTAAGGCCATGCAACTGCAGTCCAGTGTTGCTCACGGCCCATTGGTGGGGAGCTCGACTTCAGGCCAAGCCTGAAGTTGACGTGAGGCAAAAACCACAATTAGAACTAAGTTTATCTGTCGAGGATCACAACACCAACGAGCCACTCTCTCAAGTACTAGGTATTAACTTTCTTTTCACCATCTGATGTTGACTTTGGCAAAGGTTGAAGCGCACTCTTTGTCTTGGTGTAAACTTAAGTAGATATGTATCTTTGTTTTTATGTGTATGTATAACGTTGTGTGTGTGTGTAGATCTATCAGTACATACAGAGCAGATTCTACAGATCACCAGAAGTATTGCTAGGTCTAGCCTATGATCTTGCCATTGACATGTGGAGTCTGGGTTGTATACTTGTGGAGATGCACACTGGAGAGCCTCTCTTCTCTGGTAGCAATGAGGTGCGTCTCTCTCACTGTCTCTGTCACTTTATTTATCTCACACTATCTGCTGTGATTAAATCATTGTAATGTTTCATCTAATCAAAGATCTTTTTCTCTAGCTACATGTATTTCAATTTGGCAATTTCAAGTACGGTATCTTTACTAGAATATATTACAGTAACGGTATTATTACAATTTTTTACCCTGAGTGTAAATGCTTGGAGGGTTAGATAAAATTGTGTCAGTTAATGATCATACAGTAGGTCTTCGGGTTGCTGCTCAATTTTACTTTCATTGCCCCGCTGGGGTACATTAGACCATAGTTTCTGAGGGCACCTCATACCCACGATCAGGTCCCGATATTTTTATATTTTTATTACTAAGTGTATGAGTAGTATGATCAGATGATGAAGATAGTCAAGGTATTGAGTGTTCCACCTGTATCTGTGTATAGTGTATGTATGTACAGCGTGATTGATCAGATGAAGAAGGTTGAAGTACTGGGTGTCTCATCTGTATGCATTTATGACACATTGTATGTATGCATGTATGTGTGTGTAGTATGATCAGATGATGAAGATAGTCGAGGTATTGGGTGTACCACCCGTGCACATGCTCAACCACGCTCCTAAAGCCGCTCGGTTCTTTGACCGGCTCTCTGATGGCACCTACGTACCTAAACGTCCTAAAGAAGGAAGAATGGTAAGTGTTACTTATCTATATTTGTTGTCGTTTTTAGACTAGGGGTGGCTAAATTTTGAAGCCCGCGAGTCACAGACACACTATATTAGAAGCTTGCAAGTCATATATTTGCAATGTATGGCTTGTGTGCAATATGTGCAGTGTAGGATTATATGTCCTATAGTTTTCAGTTTGACTGTTACATTTATGAATAATATAATTTTTAGTTTAACCATAGCTACAATTATTTATGGTGAAAATAGGCTATCAACAATTATTATATTATCGTAATTAATGATAGACTCATAGGACTTTAGGCCTATTATATTATATCTGCTGCACCAGTTGAAAGTTTCAGTCTTATAGCATTATTATGTGACTTCTGCGGTATATCAGAGTTCTGTTAATAAACGAATATATATATATATCTCAAAATTGTCGAGGCTATATATATATATATATATATATATATATATATATATATATATATATATATATA
>JADMIO010950795.1_pt1 | contig 35733 bp, 35 predicted proteins | sample 8958161 | NCBI WGS metagenome assembly JADMIO01 (sample SAMN16585339, study PRJNA669376) | soil metagenome | isolation source: Crop rotation soil | place: USA: Cullars Rotation, Alabama | collected 2011
CTGGAACCGCCGCATTCGCGCACGCACGGATGCATAGGCTGCGGTGGAAAGATCGGCCGGCTGGCCGGTGAGCTGATTCAGTTCCGTCGACGCGAAGACGACGGAGCTGTGCCGTGCTTCGTCGAGGGCGTCCTCCCGGAGCGATTCGCGCTTCTGGTCGTAGCCAAGGTAACCCGCCACGAACCCGGCGATGATGATGATCGCAACGAGCAGGCTTTCCTTGAACTTTCTCCGACGACGAGGACGCATGGGGTGTTTCAACAGCCGAGCATGGGGGACTGAACCTTCGTTACGAGGAACGCGCAACTCCGAAGGCACGCGTGGCGCGGCGGGAGCCGAAATCAGGGCAAAAAAAAACCGCTGCGAGAAAACTCGCAGCGGTTTTCGAAAATGGACCGCGCTCGATTACGAGACGTGGCTCGAGACGAGCTTCGTCATCTCGAACATGCTGACCTTGGACTTGCCGTTGAACACGGCCTTGAGGGCGTCATCCGCATTGATCTGCGTGCGGACCTTCTTGTCCTGGAGCCCGTTCTTCTTGATGTAAGCCCAGAGCTTCTTCGTGAGCTCGGTGCGGGGGAGCGGGGTCGAGCCAACGACAGCGGCGAGCTTGGCGTCCGGGGAGACGGGTTTCATGAACGCAGCGTTCGGTTTACGAGCGGATTTTTTAGCCATAGTGATTGTGGGTTTAGGGTGCTGGAATCTCTTAGCAACGCATTTCTAGAGCGAAAATCGGGCGTTTGCATAGGAGAATTTTGAAAAATGTGGCGAACGCTCCCTCGTGAATTCGAGCGGATGCACCCGCCGAACGCGCGGCGGTCAACCCGCGAGTCGCGATGGAGCGTCAGGATTTGTCGTCCATCTGTACGAACTGCTCGTAGAGCGTGGCATAATGTCCGTGCTGCGCGAGCAGCTGGAGATGCGTGCCGCGTTCGATGATGTGGCCGTGGTCGAGGACCAGAACCAGATCGGCGTGGCGGATCGTGCTGAGCCGGTGCGCCACGACGAAGCTGGTGCGTCCGCGGAGCAACTCCACCAACGCCTTCTGCAGCCGCGACTCGGTCAGGGCGTCGATTGCACTGGTCGCCTCGTCGAGCACGATGAGCCGTGGATCCGCCAGCAGGGCCCGAATGAAGCACACCACCTGGCGCTGGCCGACCGACAACCCTGCCCCCCGCTCGCCGATCTCGCTTTGAAATCCATTTGGCAGATTCTCGATGAGGTCGAGGCAGTCGAGGCGCCGCGCGGCTTCCCGGGCCTCCTCCTCCGTTGCTTCGGGCCGGCTCAGGCGGATGTTTTCCATCACCGTGCCGGTGAAGAGAAAGTTCGTCTGCTGCACCATGCCCATCTGCCGATGCAGCGAATGGCTCGTCAGCGTGCGGATTTCGTGCCCGTCGATCAGCAGATCTCCGCTGGTCGGCAAATAGAACTTCGAGACGAGATTGATGATTGAGCTCTTGCCGCTGCCGGTGTGGCCCACGAGCGCGACGGTTTGCCCGGGTTCGACGGTGAAGTTCACGCCATGCAGCACGAGTTGCTGGGGAATATAGCCAAAACGAACGTCGCGAAACTCGACCCGCATGCCGAGCCCCGGATTCGGGGGCAATGGCTTCGCGGAGGGATCGTCTTTCCAGTCCGGCACGGCGTCGATCAGGCGGAAAACCCGCTCCGCGCCGGCCATCGCAATCAGCGCCTGGTTGTATTGGTTTCCGATCGTGGCGATTGGCGCAAAGAATGAATTGGCGAGGAGGAAAAACTGCATGAGCGCGCCGATCGTCATTTCGCCGTGAAACGTCCGCCAACCGCCCAGCATCAGGAGCACCGCGATGAAGAACTGGCTGTTGAGCTCGAGCAGCGGCGTGAGGATCGCGGACGTGCGCGCCTGCTCGACGCTGTAGCGGGAATGGTCTGCGAGCAGCGTGCGAAAGAGTCCAAGGTTCGTCTCCTGCCGGACGAACCCCTGCGTCACGCGCATGCCGTTCACCGACTCGGCGAGCGTCGAAGTCACCCGGCTGAAGCTCTCCTGCGCCGAGCGCGAGAGCTGGCTCAGGCGCATCCGGAAATGATTGTTAACGAACCAAAGCACGGGCGCCATCGCGACGACCACGAGGAACAGAACCCAGTCGCACCAGGCCATGACGATGGCCGCGAAAAGCATGTTGCCGAATTGGATGACACTCACGAACAGCACGTCCTGGATGCCGGTGCGCACCGTTTCCACGTCCGTGGTGACGCGCCCGATGATGCGTCCGAGTTTCGTGCGATGAAAATAGCTCATCGGCATTTCCTGCAGCCGCTCGAAAATCTGCGCGCGGAGCGCCGTCACGACCTCCTCGCCCAGCTCGAGCGCGTAACGCTGGCGGAAGTGGAACATGCCGTCGGTCAGGAAAGCCAAGGCTCCATACGCGAGCACGGCCCACGGCAAAATGCGGGTGTCACCATTCGCGATCGGACCGGCGATGATCAACCCCATGGCCCACGTGATCGCGGGAATCTGGATCGAGCGGATGATCGTCAGCGCAAAGAGGATGTTCCGCTTCCCCGCGGATTTTCGGGTGTAGGTGAAGAGCCGGAGAATCAACCCCCACTCGAGCGGTTTGAACTGCTCCTCGTCCTCCTCGCGCTCACGACGGACGAGCGGCCCAAGATTTGCAGCGGGGGTCGGGCCCGGATTCATGAGGCCGCCTTTCCCTGAAGTTGCTCGATCTCCCGGCCGTCGACGAGTTGGAGGCTGGCGACGTGACGGTACGGGCCGGTGACGCGCATGAGCTCCTCGTGGGTCCCGCGCTGCACGATGCGGCCGTTTTCCATCACGATGATGAAATCCGCGCGGCGCAGCGTGCTCAACCGGTGGGCCACGATGAACGTCGTGCGGCCCGCGATCGCCCGATCGAGCGCTTCGAAAATTTCATGCTCCGTCTCGCTGTCGATTGCCGCCGTCGGGTCATCGAGGAGCAGGATCGCCGGTTCGAGGAGCACCGCGCGCGCGATCGCGAGGCGTTGACGCTGCCCGCCGGAAAGCGTGTTGCCGCTCTCGCCGAGGACGGTCTCGTAACCTTTCGGCAGCGCCATGATGAAATCGTGCGCGGCGGCGATGCGCGCGGCTTTTTCAACCTGCGCCTGCGTCGCATCGGGGTGCCCGAATGCGATATTGGCCGCGACGGTGTTCGAGAACAGGAAGCTTTCCTGGAAAACCAATCCGATATTGCGCCGCAGATCGTCGAGATGGAGATGCCGGACGTCGATTCCGTCCACCAGCAGCCGGCCTGCGGTCACATCGTAGAATCGCGGGATCAAGCTCATGAAGACGCTCTTCCCCGCCCCGGTCGCGCCCAGAATCGCGACGCATTGCCCCGGCTTTACGTCGAGATTGATGTCCCGCAGCACGGGATCGATCCCGCTGTACGAAAACGCGACGCGCTCGAATCGGATCGCGCCCTTCAGCTTCGGGCACGGCATCGCATCGGGGGCGCTCTTCACCTCAACGGGAGCGTCCATCACCTCGAAGACGCGGCGCGCCCCGATCAGCGACTGCTGCACGGAGTTCACCACGCCGGCGATGTTGTTCACCTGCCCGGAAAATTGTTCGAGCAGGCTGGCGAAAACGATCAGGCCGGCGCCGAGGGGAAATTCGCCATCGATCACCAACTTCCCGCCGTACAGGAGAAGCACGATCATGTTGATGCGCGTGAGAACGCCCACCGCCGGGGAAAAGAGGCTGACGCGCATGAAAATCCCGAGCTGCTGACGGTAGACCTCGTTGTTCGCAGCCTCGAAACGGGCGCGACTCTCCGCCTCGCGTCCAAATCCCTTCGTCACGGAAATCCCCTGCACGCTCTCCGCGAGGTATTGCACGAGTTTCTCCACGAGCGTCCGGCTCTGGGCGTACGCGGGTTGGATCACGCGCGAAAACCACAGCGAGATCAACGCGAGGATGGGCGTCGTGGCCAGGCACGCGATCGTGAGCTTGGGGCTCAGGCTGGCCATGTAGACGACGTACACGGTCAGGGACACCGCCATGATCACGCTCTGGAACAGCACCTGGTCGAGAAACATCCGGACCGACTGCACGTCCCCCGTTACACGCGTGATGATCGAACCCGTCGAATTGGCGTCGAAGAAGCGGAAACTGAGCTGCTGCAGCTTGTCATAGATCACTGCCCGCAGTTCCACGACCAGCTGCTGCTGCAGTAGGATGTTGATCGAAATGAGATACGCGTAGTTCAGCAGCGCGCGGCATAACGCCAGCACGAGGATCAACCCCGCGAGGAATGCGATCACCTTCATCGGCGGCCAATCGTGCGGCAGCGAGGACAGGTGCAGCCACGCGTTGACGCCCGACGCTTTGGCCGGCGCCACGGTTGCCTGACCGGGGCTGACTTGGTGCCGGATATAATCGATGCCCACGCCGGTAAGGCTCAATCCCGCGAGTCCCATCGACAGCAGGACCAGTTGGATCGTGAGAACCTTGATGCACCCTAGGCGATATCTCCAGGTGAGCCCGAGGAGACGCCGGACTAATGCGCCATTGGACAAGGGCGCGGCGGGACTCGGTGTGGCAGCGGGCATGCGGGCGGCAAACAAGGTAGAGCCGCGGCGCGCAAAGACACGAAATTTCTCCGGCGGAGCCACCTACCCGCTGCCACCGCGTCCGGAAAAAAACTATTCCGCGCTCAACGCGGGGCGGGCGGCGGATTCGCCGGCGGATTCTGCCCACGCGCCGCACGGCGCCGGGCGATTTCTTCCTTCACGCGATTAAAGCGCGCCACCTCGTCCGCAGGTGTGGGATTCAGCACCACGGGGCCGGTGCTGTTCGAAGGATTTTGCTGAATCGGCGGACCATTCGCGATGTGCGGCGTCGGCGGAGCGACGACTTGAACTTTGGAGGTCCGGAGCGGCAACGTGAGCACGCGTCCCTGATAATCGACCGTGATAATGTCGCGGGCAACGTCGTGCGCCCGAATCACGAAATCGTGGCCACCTTCATTCAGGCGAGCCCACGTACCCGTGTGGCGATTCGGATCGAAGATGCTGAAACGATAACCGCCGCCATCGACCATGATGCCCCGCAACTCAATCGGGGTATTCTCCGCCGTGGGCGCAGCCGTGTTTCCGGACGGCGGAAGAAACGGCGAACTCGGCGCCAGTTGTCCGGCGGCGTGCACAACAAAACCCGCCGCGAGCGCAACGGGAAGAGCGCAGTAAAATCTCAGAGCAGCACGCGACATGGGCGAAGTTCACTAGATAAGACGCTCCCGGGCATCGTCAAGTGACGGGGAACTATACGACCAAACCTTTTCGGGCAAAGCCCCCACGGACCGCAAAGGCTGGTGCCGGATCAGCGCTTTGCGCAAGCGCGATGCGGTTTCTGAATTGAGCCGCCATGCGGACCGGGATCGCAAAGCCAAAGGCGCGGAGAATAATTCCGTGGCAGGTCCCTGCGCCCCTCGTCCAGATCGACGTTACGCAGCCGCGAGGCGAAGGTCACAGCAGCGTTCCGCGCATGAGCAGGTACGCGACACTGAAATAAATGATGAGGCCCGTGACGTCCACGAGGGTGGCGACAAACGGCGCGCTCGACGTCGCGGGGTCAAAGCCGAGGCGTTTCAAAACCAACGGAAGCATCGATCCCATCAGCGATCCCCAGAGCACAATGCCCACCAGCGCGATCCCGACGGTGCCTGCGACCAAAAGCCAATGCGGGCCATAGACCGGCGAGAAAATTGACCATACCGCAATGCGCGCGAATCCAATCACGCCGAGGATAACGCCGAGCGCAGTCCCCGCCGCGAGTTCGCGCCGCATGATCCGCCACCAGTCCCGCAACTTGAATTCGCCCAGCGCCAACGCGCGAATCACCAACGTCGCCGCCTGGGATCCTGCATTCCCGCCGGAGCTGATCACCAGTGGCACGAACAGCGCGAGCACCACCGCCTTCGCGATCTCATCTTCGAAAAACCCCATCGCCGTCGCCGTCAGCATCTCGCCGATGAACAGCACCACGAGCCAGCTCGCGCGCTTTTTTACCATGCGCGACAGCGCGATCGTGGTGTAGGGCTCGTCGAGGGCCTCGGTGCCGCCCAGCTTTTGGATATCCTCCGTCGCCTCTTCCTCCGCCACGTCCAGCATGTCGTCGACCGTCACGATCCCGATCAGCTTGCGGCTTTCGTCGACCACCGGCAGCGCGACGCGGTCGAATTTCTTGAACAACTCGAGCGCCTTCTCCCGGTCGTCAGTCGGCGCAAGCATCGCGTAACTTCCGTCGAGCAGATCACGCACGAGTCGTTCGAGCGGCGCGACGAGCAGGCGGCGGACCCGAATGTCGTCGATCAAGTGCCCGCGCTCATCGATCACGAAGATCACGTTGAGCGTTTCGCGGTCGTAACCGTGCTCCCGGATGTAATCGAGCGCCTCGCGCACGGTCCACTCGGGATGCACCGCGACGTAATCGAGCGTCATCATCCGGCCGACACTGTGTTCGGGATATGCCAGGAGCGCCTGTGCCACCTGCCGTTCGTCGGGACTCAGCATCGAGAGCAGCTGCATCGCTACGTCGAGCGGGAGTTCGTTGAGAAATGCCGTGCGGTCGTCGGGCGGCAGCGCATTGAGCAACGCCGCCGCCTGCTCCTGCGTGAGCAGTTTCAAAAGACGCTTCTGGTCCTCGAGCCGCATGTAGGTGAACGTCATCACCACAAGATCCCGGGACCCGACGCGAAAAAGCACGCCGAGCTGGCCAATTGAGAGTTCCGAAATCATCGGCGCGAGGTCGGATGGTGACCACGGTTCGAGGAATTTCCGCAGTGCCGACAAGTCCTTGCGGTCGATGAGCGCCGCGATCTCGGATTTGATGCTGGCCTGTTCAGGCATGAATGAAGGCAGACAGTTCGCTGCGAGCGTTTCAACTCCGCGACGCCGCCGTTTTCAGCCTTGGAGCAAGGCCGTCATTGGCCAGCATGGGGACCATGCGCCGCCCCATCGCACTTGGACTCATGTTCGCATTGCTCGCCGGCTGCAACCGGCACGCACCAAGCGGATTCCAAGGATACATTGAGGGCGAATTTGTGTATGTCGCGTCACCGCTCGCGGGGCGCCTCGATTCGCTGGCCGTCGAAAAAGGCACGCGCGTGGACGCAGGAGCTCCGCTATTCACCCTCGAGCGCCGCGCGGAAATCGCGAGCCAGCGTCTCGCGGCTGACCAGCTGGTCGCCGCCACGGCGCGACTTGAAGATGTGAAGAAGGGATCGCGTCCCACGGAATTGGCCGCGCTCGAAGCACGCGTGAAAAATGCGAATGCCGCCGCGGAGCTTTCCCGCCTCGAACTCGGACGCCAGGAAACGCTGTTCAAGACGCAGGTGATCTCCGCGAATGAATTCGACCGCTTTCGCGTCGCGCACGAACGCGACCTGCAGACCGTCGCGGAACTGGAAGCACAGCGAGTGACGGCGGGACTCGGCGCGCGGCCCGACGCCATCGCGGCCGCGAGCGCTGAAGCCAGCGCCGCCGAAGCCGCGAAGGCCCGCGCCGACTGGAACGTTGATCAGAAATCGCAGTCCGCCCCAAAAGCCGCGCTCGTCTACGACACACTGTTTCGTCCCGGTGAATATGTCACCGCAGGCACGCCGATCGTCGTGCTGCTGCCGCCGGAAAATATCAAGGTGAGGTACTTCGTCCCCGAAGATCAATTCGCCACGATCAAAGTCGGCGACGCCGTGCAGGTGGCGATCGACGGCCACCCGGCCGTCAATGCCCGCGTGAGTTATCTTTCGCCGAAGCCCGAATACACCCCACCCGTCCTCTACAACCGGGAGAATCGGTCAAAGCTCGTGTTTCTGGTCGAGGCGGTCTTCGACGCCGCCGTCGCTCGCGATCTGCATCCGGGCCAACCGGTGGATGTCACGCCAGCGAAATAGTCCGCGCGGTGCGATGAGCCCTGAAACCAGCAGCGAACTCGTCATCGACGTCCGCGGGATCACCAAGCGTTTCGGGGACAAGACAGTCGTCAACGGCATCGACCTTCAAGTCCGCCGCGGGGAAATCTTTGGTTTCCTCGGTCCAAACGGCTCCGGCAAAACGACGTTCATCCGCATGCTCTGCGGGCTGCTTATCCCCGACGCCGGCACCGGCACCTGCCTCGGTTTTGACGTCCGAACGCAGCAGGCCGAGATCAAGAAGCACGTCGGATACATGACCCAGAAGTTCAGTTATTACGAGGACCTCACGATCCGCGAGAACCTGGATTTTATCTGCCGCATTTACGCCGTGCCCAACCGGGACGCCGCCGTGCAACGAAGCCTCGAACGATTGGGCTTGGAAAAACGCAGCCACCAACTCGCGGGGCAGCTGTCGGGCGGATGGAAACAGCGCCTCGCGTTGGCGGCGTGCCTCATTCACTCACCCCAACTCCTGCTCCTCGACGAGCCGACCGCCGGCGTGGACCCGAAGGCCCGGCGCGATTTCTGGGACGAAATCCACGTGCTCGCCTCCGAAGGGCTGACGGTGCTGATCACGACGCATTACATGGACGAAGCCGAACGCTGCGACCGGCTCGCCTACCTCGCCTACGGGAATCTTCTCACGCACGGTACGCTGGACGAAGTGATCGCGAACGCGCGCCTCGACACGTGGACCGTCACTGGGCCGGGCCTGCGTCAACTGGCACTCACGTTGAAACGGCTGCCCGCGGTGGAGCAGGTCGTCGCGTTCGGCAACACCCTGCATGTCAGCGGACGCGACGCCTCCGCCTTGCAGACCACGATCGATTCGGTGCGCGACCCGCGTCACAAATGGACCCGGGTACCTGCCGGACTCGAGGACGTTTTCATCAGCATGATGGATGAAGCGAAGGACAACTTCACATGATGAACGCCTCGCCGTACCTCTCAGCGATTTCCTGATGCCCAGATTCACGGCACATCGTTTCTGGGCCATTGTGCTCAAGGAGTTCATCCAGATGAAGCGCGACCGCGTCACATTTGGGATGATGGTGGGAATCCCGCTGATGCAGCTCCTGCTGTTCGGCTTCGCGATCAATTCGGACCCAAAGCAGCTCCCGACTGCGTTGCGCGCTGCGGATCAAGGTCCGTTCGCGCGGTCGTTCGTCGCGGCGTTGCGACAGAGCGAATACTTCAAACTCGTACGGATCACCGCGAGCGAGGATGAATCCGCGGAACTGCTGCGCGTCGGAACGGTGCAGTTCGTCATCAACATCCCGGAGGACTTCACCCGCAAGCTCCTACGCGGCGAGCAGCCGACCATTTTGGTCGAGGCCGACGCCACGGATCCCGCCGCGAGCGGACCTGCCCTCGCGGCGGCGCGATCATTGGCGTCCAACATTCTCGATCGCGATTTGACCGGCCCGCTCGCGCGCCTCCGCTCGAAGGAAGGGGCGATCAATTTCCAAATTCACGCGCACTACAATCCCGAGAACATCACGCAGTACAATGTGGTGCCCGGATTGATGGGCGTGGTGTTGACGATGACCATGGTGGTGATCACCGCGCTGGCGATCACGCGCGAGCGCGAACGCGGCACGATGGAAAACCTGCTGGCGACTCCGGTGCGCCCCTTCGAGGTGATGGCCGGGAAAATCCTGCCTTACATTGCGGTTGGCTACGTTCAAGTGACCCTGATCCTGATCGCTGCGCGCTCCATCTTTGGAGTGCCGATGGTGGGAAACCTCGCACTGATCTACGCCGTCGCGCTCGTGTTCATTGCGGCGAACCTCGCGGTCGGGATCACTTTTTCAACCCTGGCGCGCAATCAACTTCAGGCCGTGCAGATGGCGTTCTTTTTCTTCCTGCCGTCGATCCTGCTCTCTGGCTTCATGTTTCCGTTTCGCGGCATGCCGGAATGGGCGCAGTGGGTCGGTTCGTGTCTGCCCAACACCCACTTCCTGCGCATCGTGCGCGGCATTTTGCTGAAGGGGAGCACAACCGCGGAGATTCTGCCCGAGATGTGGCCGCTGCTGCTCTTCCTGGCCGTCGCGATGGCAATCGGCGTGAAGCGGTATCGTCAGACGCTTGATTGAGGCGCCTTCGGGTCGCGACTCGGCGCCTGGGTGTCCAGCTTTTGCGTGGTCCCCTGCAGCATCAGCGTTTGAGTCGGGAATGCGAAGGCCAAACCCTGCGCCGCGACCGCGCGCATGAACGCGAGATTCAGCCGTTCCTTCAACTTCAACGCCGCGAGCGCATCAGCACTCGTCGTGGAATACACGACAAGGATGTCCAATGACGAAGCCGACAGCGCGGTGAACACAACCACGACCGAACCCTGATCGACTTCCGCCTCGTTGCGGATGAGTTCCCGAATCGTGGTCACGATCTTCTCCATCTGCTCCGGGGTCGTGTCGTAGGTCAGCCCGATGGTCTGTTCGTTGCGGCGCTGGATGAAACGAGAGAGGTTGACGACTGCCTCAGCCGCCACGGTCTTGTTCGGGATGATCACGAGCGAGCGATCGATCAGCCGGATCTTCGTCGAACGAAGCCCAATGTCTTCGACCGTCCCGGTATGCGCCGCAATCTTGACGGTCTCGCCCACCTTGAAGGGCTGGTCGATCGCGACGACGATGGAACCGAACACGTTCGCGATTGTGTCCTGAGCCGCCAGGGCGAAAGCCAGTCCACCGATGCCCAAGCCCGCGAGAAACGCCTTCACGTCCGCGCCGAGGCTTTGCGCGGTGAGCAGCACACCGATGATGACAAACAGAACGACCAGCGATTTTTTCAGCCACGGCATGAACGCCGCGATCGCGAGGCCCTTCTTCACCGCAATCATGTGCGCGTGATCGAGGACGGCGTTGAAGGCGCGCAACAGTCCCCAGAACAGCACGAGCGAGAACGCGATGGTTGACGCGTAGCCGAATGCCTGGTCCGCGCTCTCGGAAAGCTTCAGGACCTTGAGCGCCGCGAAGATGCCAACGAGCATCACGAACGTCGCGACGGGCGCCTCGAGCGCCGGGAACAGTTTGTCGTCGAGCGTTGTTTCGGTTTTCGCCGCCAACCTTTTGAGTTGGTTGAAAATTACGCCCGTAACCACCCGCCGCAGAAGGAGTGCGCCGGCCAAAAAGAGCGCGAATAGGAACCAGTGGGTCGGCGTGTTGCCGCTGTTGCGGATATTGAAAAGGTTCAGGATCTCGTCGACCAGGTGCTCCAGAAAATCGGGCGGGCGCACCGGCGCGCGTGCCGCGCTCGCGGCGGCCGCAGCCGCGGTGGTGGTGGCCGCGGCATTTTTGGCGTCCTGCTGCTTGCGGACCTGGGCGTCACTCGAGTCCTGGGTCGCCGCCGGCGGCGCGTCCTCCGACTGCGCGTGAACCGCGGGCGCGAACAGCGCGGCACCGAGTATCCAGACGAGAAGCGTGAGCGGACGAATCATGAGGGTTCGAACCCAAGCACCGGAAGTCGCGTTGTCAAAATCTACCCGATCGGCCCTGCGGGTGGAATTCGGAGCGGCGATTCGAAACCGAGAGTCCCCGCTTGCCGCCGGGAAGGGCCGCTGGCCATGCTGCGCGTGATGCCCCTCCCTGTTGCTTTGTTTGAAACCATGCCGCTCTGGGCGTGGGCGGGGTTCTTCGGGTTCATCATCGCGATGCTCGCGCTGGACCTGGGGGTGCTGCAGCGGAAACCGCACGCGGTCTCGATGAAGGAGGCGCTGATCTGGTGCGCGGTTTGGGCCACGCTGGCGCTCGGCTTCAATGGCCTGCTGTACTTCTGGCGCGGAGCGGAGACCGCCCAACAATTCCTGGCGGGCTACCTCGTCGAGCTGTGCCTGAGCGTCGACAACGTCTTCGTGTTCATCCTCGTCTTCGCCTACTTTCGCGTGGCGCCGCGCCTGCAGCACCGCGTGCTGTTCTGGGGCATCATTGGCGCCGTCTTGATGCGCGCGGTCTTCATCCTGGTGGGCGTCGGGGTGATCCAACGGTTCCACTGGGTGCTTTACCTGTTCGGACTTTTCCTCGTGTACACCGGTGTGAAGATGGCGATCCCGCAGAAGGACGAGGAAATTCACCCCGACAAGAATGTCGCGGTGCGCATGTTTCGCCGGTTCTTCCCGGTTTCGACGGCCAACGAGAGTGGCACGTTCTTTGTGCGCGAAAATGGACGGCGGGTGGCGACGCCGCTGTTCATCGTGCTGCTGGTCATCGAGACAACCGATCTGGTGTTCGCCCTCGATTCGCTGCCGGCCGTCCTGGCGATCACGAACGACGGATTTGTGGCCCTCACGTCGAACATCTTCGCGATCCTGGGACTCCGCTCGCTGTATTTCGCCCTGAACGGGGTGATGCAGCTTTTCCGTTTTCTAAAGATCGGCCTCGCGATCATTCTCGTTTTCATCGGCGTGAAGATGCTCATCGACCACTGGGTGGAAATCTCGACCGCGACATCGCTCGGCGTGATCGGCGGCGTGCTCACGATGTCGGTCCTGGTTTCGTTGCTCGTGAAGCATCCTCCCGGCACGCAAGCAGGGGAGTCCTAATCGAGAAACCGACTCGCGAAGGCCGGGTCGTGCCAAGGATCGCGTGGACCTCCGAACAGAACGTGACGGGTCCGCGCGACGAATCGGTAGGCAGCATCGCGCAATGGACGCGGAAGCAGTCGGGCTTGGGCCAGGAGGCGTGAAATTCCGCCGATCTCCGACAACGCGGCGCACGCACCGTCAGTCCGCATCAGCGGGCGGATCCCGGGCGAATTCCAATCGGAAGCGAAGACCAGCGAATTGAAATCGCGGACCGGTAAATCCTCGGCCGCGAGGTAGCGTTGCGCCGACTTTCCCTGCAACGGCGCGTAATGCAGTCGGCCCGCTGCATCCTCCACGAGGAGCATTCGCACCAGCGCCTGACAGAGTCCGCATTCACCATCGAAGAGCAGCACCGGTTTTCGCGCATCGGACCGGGTCGGCAGCCAGCGCCCGTCAAAGGCCAGCAACAGTAATAGAATGAACACCGCAACCGCAGGATTTTGCGCCACCACCAACGCCGCCATTTGGGCAGCGAGCATCACTAACCAAGCCCAAATCCGAAATTTGCCGAAGCAAACCGCGCCGAGAAAAACCAGGTCGACAACGGCGGTGTAGCCGAACGGGCCGTTGCGACATTTGAGAATAAAATCCCACGCGAACACCGCGAACAGCAGCACCCAGGCGATTCGATGAACCACCCCAGCGCGACGCCGCGACCACGGGAAAAGAAACAACGCAAAAAGAACGCCAAGGGCGCCCAGCCCGAGCCATCGATCCGGTTCACGCGCGACGATCGGCCCCAATCCTCGCTGCGCCACCCGCCAAACGATCGCTCCAAGCACGGCAGCGCACGTCACCCGGTAAATGGAAAACTGGAGCGGGGAGATTGCTGCCTGCCGGGTGATGGCCGCGCCCGTCGTCATGGGCCGCCGGATTTTCCCTGTTCGCTCGCGTAAACTTCAGCCAAGTCCGCCAAGTCGAGCACGACTTCCGCGGCGCGCCCGACCCGTTCGGCGATGGCATCGTTGGAAAATGAACCCTGTTCCGCATAGCGCACCGCTCCCTTTTCGAGTTGGAGGTGGCCGTCGCGCACGCGCGACGCGTTCGATAATTCGTCGATCCGCGTCCTGATTTCGGGGACCAATGCGGCGCGAAAGAAATCAGGCTGGTTCGTCTGCACAAACCACCGCGCATCAAAAGCGGGATCTCCGACTTGAATCTCCTTCCAGCCAAAGACCTCCATGACCCGGGTGCCAAACCCCTGGCGCCGGAGGCTAAACGAGAGCCCACCGTCCCGACCCGGATAGGCGGAAATGAAGCACCAATGCGTCCGCGACTTCCCTGACCCGGTGGAATAGGTGCCCATTACCACCTGCTTCCCGCGCACTGTGCCGGTAGCGTGCGGTTCACCCTGAAAAAAGCCGGGATTGTCCGCGTCTGCCGAGAGACCAAGACTTTCCGCAACACGCCGGAGATTCGCCGACGACTTTTTTGCGGCGACACGCGTCAGCAGTACAAAAATCGCGATCACCGCGATGAAAACGACAGGGACGAAAACCTCGGCCACGTCGTTTTATGGGCTAAAAGCCGTGCCAACCGCAAAAGTAAAAAACCTAAGCTCAGGGCCCGCAACGGGAACCGGCTCCGGGCCGAGGCTACTATGGGCATTCCGACGCGCGGACTCGCCGACGGGCCCGCACAGCTAAACCCAAAAAAACTCCCATGAATACGAAAAATCTCCGACTCTTCGTAGTCGTTCCGGCGATCGCCTTCGCGCTCGCCGCCACGGTGCGCGTGACCGCGACCGAAACCACCGCCCGCGTTGAATCCAACGTTCAAGAAGCCAAGGGCGACGCCGCCAAAGCCGCGCTCAAGGAAATCGACGCCGAAATCGATCGCGTTGATGCGATGATCGACAATGCGCCGACGCCCGCCGACAAGGCTGCCGCGAAGGCTCGCATGGACGTGCTGAAGGAACGCCGGAGCGACCTCCGGAAGACCTACGCGTCCGCCCGCTACGAACAGCTCAAGGCCGACATCCGGGCCGAAGGAAATCGCGTGAGCTCCTGGACCAAGGACAAGCTCCATCGCGACCCGGCCGAACGCGCCGCCGACGAAGTCGCCGATGCCGCCCACGACGCCAAGCGCGACGCCGAACGCGCCGCTGACCGCGCGGCGGATCATGCGCGCGACGCCAAGGACAGCACTTACGCCTACGCCAACTCGGTGGGAGCATCGACGGACATTGCCGCCTACAAGATGCGCCCGACTGATACCAACAAGGACGAAGCCAAAGCCGCCATCAAGGCGCTCAGCAAACGCATCGATGAACTGCACGAGCGTGCGGAGAAATTGCCGCGTGGACCGGAGCGCGATGCGATGAAGGCCAAGGCCAAGGAATTCGAACACCGCAAGGACCAGCTGAAACACGAGTTCAACAAGGCGCAGTTCGACGCGCTGGTTGACGACGTGCAGGCCTGCTGGCGTTAAACCAAGCGGTCGCCGCGCCGATTTCCAGCATCGCACGGCGAGCTTCGTAAACAAAAGGCCGGACGCCTCACGGCGTCCGGCCTTGTCATTTGCGGAGTGATTTTGCCGGCGATTAGCTGACCGAGATCTTGCGCGGCTTGAGCGCTTCGTGCTTCGGCAGCGTGACGTTCAGGATGCCGTCGCGCAGCTCAGCTGAAATCTTGTCGGCATCGATCGCGTGCTCATGCGTGAGCACGAGTTCGTAACCGGCGTCCGGAGTTTCGCGGTGCACCGCGGTCCAGCCTTCCGGCTGGGTCCACGAGCGACGGCCGGTGATGCGGACCTCGTCGTTTTCCGCGACGACTTCGACCCCATCCTTGGCCACGCCCGGAAGGCGAACCGTGACTGCATAGGCGTCGTTGGTCTCGTTAACCTCGTACAACGGCTTGACGGTGCGCGCTGCGTTCGACGTCTCGGCGTCGCCGTTGAGATAACGGGCGGCGGAAGGAATCAGTGTATTGAAGAGTGACATGGTGAATAAGTGTTGAGGGTTGAGCGAAGTTCGCGTCGGCGGTTACTTGACTGCGACCGTGACCTTCGTGGGCTTGGCCTCTTCGCGTTTCGGGAGCGTGACGGTCAGGACCCCATTTTCGTAGGTGGCGCTGACCTTCTCCGCGGCGACGTCGGCAGGGACGGTGATCGTGCGACTGTCGCTCGAGGACTGCTCGACCGAACCTTCGCCCGAGATCTTGCGCGTGACGCCGATGGTCAGGTTGCCGTCGGTCATCTCGACCTGGATATCATCGCGATTCACTCCCGGAAGCTCGGCGCGAACGTAGGCGTTGTTCTGGTCTTCGAAGAGGTCGACCGGGAAACGATGCGCGAACACGGGCGCCGTGACGGTGGAGAAAAGCCGGTCGATTTCGTTGTCGAGACCAGACCACGGCGACCGCGGAAAAGCAGCCGGCACAGAGCCGAAGCTGCGGTAGGATGGATAGCTGTAACGTACGATTCTCATAGTGGTTTTGTGATGGGTTGATTTGGGCAAAGCGCCCGTGCAGTTGCGCCATGTATTGCAGCCGGAATGCCGGGAAACCGTGTGTGATAAAAAATTATCGTGGAGGGCATTACGTACGCCGACGGCCTGGCACGTGTGTCGCATTGGCAGCGCGGCGTGTCACAGCGTGAAAAAATTGCGCAGTTAAGTCGGTATCGAGACGGGTGACCGATCGGATCCCCGATTCCGAATCCAGTCACGCACGGCCTGCTTCCGTGGCGGCGTCGTCTACTGGAATTCCTTGGCCTAGCTCCCTTTGCGTATGTCGGGTAAACCGCCTTATCCGCTGGCTCGTAGAAAACTCGTGCCGCATGGGGCCATCCGTGTTTCATTCGCGCTCCTTTGCGCATGACCTTCGATTTTGATCACCCGCCCGAACGAATCGGCACCGATTCGCAGAAATGGCAGAAATATGACGGCCGCGACATCCTCCCGTTGTGGGTTGCGGACATGGATTTTCTCTCGCCTCCCGCCGTGAAGGCCGCGCTCGCGGAGCGCGTCGCACACGGGATTTATGGCTACGCGCGGCCCGTCCAGTCGACCACCGACACCATGGTCGCAGCGATGCAGTCGCGGTATGGGTGGAAGATTGAACCGTCGTGGATCGTCTGGCTTCCCGGACTCGTCGTTGGCCTCAATGTGACCGCACTCGCGTTTGCCGAAGCCGGCGAGGAGGTGCTGACGCTTTCGCCGGTTTATCCGCCGTTCATGAGCGCGCCGAAAAACAGCGCACGGGTGTCGACTCAAGTTCCATTCGTACTGCGCGGCGGAACGTGGGCGATCGATTGGGAAGCGATGGACCGAGCCGTCACGCCGCGCACGCGGATTTTTTATCTCTGCAACCCGCACAATCCCCTCGCGCGCGTGTGGCGGCGCGATGAATTGGTGAAGCTGGCCGATTTCTGCGTGCGCCATCGACTCGTGCTCTGCTCCGACGAGATTCACTGCGACCTCATCCTCGATCCAGCGTTGAAGCACGTCACCGCGGCCACGCTGTCGCCGGAAATCGCCGCGCGCACCGTGACGCTGATGGCCCCCAGCAAAACGTACAACATGCCCGGGCTCGGCACCTCGTTCGCGATCATCGCCGATCCCGCCCTGCGCGTGCGCTTCGTGCGCGCGACGGCTGGCATCGTCGCGGAAGTGAACACGCTCGGCTTCACCGCGTGCGAAGCCGCGTATCGCGATGGCGAACCCTGGCGTCAGGCACTCCTCGCTTACCTGCGGGCAAATCGCGACGCCTTGCTGGAGTTTGTCAGCCGCGAACTGCCGGGGGTGAAAATCGAGGCTCCGATCGAGGCCACGTACTTGGCCTGGTTAAACGTCTCGGCCCTCAAGCTCGCCGATCCGATCGCGCACTTTGAAAAACACGGGGTCGGCCTCAGTGACGGTGCATTCTTCGGTGCGAAAAAGGGCGACTACGTTCGCATCAACTTCGGCTGCCCGCGCGCAACGCTGCTCGAGGCGTTGCGGCGAATGAAGATTGCGGTGCAGGCGCTTTGACTACGTTGCGACACCATGCGTTTGGGGCCCTACGAGCTTTCGTCGAACCTGTTTCTTTCGCCACTCGCGGGTTACACCAACCTGCCCATGCGCGAGACCGTGCGCGAAATCGGCGGGCTCGGCTGGGCCACGACCGACTTGGTTAACGCGCGTTCGCTGCTCGAACGCAACGCGACCGCGCTTAAATTGGTCGCCACATCAGCCGAAGATCGCCCCCTCGCCATTCAGCTCTTCGGCAGCGTGCCCGAGGAAATGCGCGACGCCGCCCTTGCGTGCCAGGAACTCGGCGTACAGGCGGTGGACATCAACATGGGCTGTCCCGTGCGCAAGGTCGTCAACATCGGCGGCGGTTCGGCCATGATGACAGAACTCGACAAGACCGCTGCGCTCGTCCGGCAGATGATTGAGGTGCTGCAAATTCCCGTAACGGCGAAGATGCGCCTGGGATGGGATGACGACAATCTCACCGCACCCGAACTCGCGCGCGTGCTCGAAGGTGTGGGTGTCGCAGCCATCTTCGTTCATGGACGAACCCGGGCCCAGGGTTTCACTGGCCGCGTGAATCTGGATGGCATCCGCGCCGTGGTGCAGGCGGTGAAAACCATTCCAGTGATCGGCAACGGCGACATCACCACACCCGAAGCAGCGAAGCACATGATCGATGAAACGGAATGCGCCGGCGTGAGCATCGGCCGCGGCGCATTCTACGATCCGTGGATTTTCCGCCGCACCGATCACTTCCTGCGCACCGGCGAACTCACGCCCGAACCCCTGTTCGCGGAGCGAGTGCGCGTTCTCCGACGTCACTTCGACCGCTACGTCGCGTTCTACGGCGAACACCACGGCTGCCGACTTTTCCGCAAAGTGGCGCCGTGGTACGCCAAACGTTTTGGACCCGCAAAGAGTTTCAAGCGCCGGATCATCACCATCAATTCCCGGGCTGATTTTGAAGCGGCCATTGCCGAGTACCTAGCGTGGCGCGCACCTTTTTGTGATGCCGAAGGCGAGCTGCTGCCGAAGTTTCGTCCCGCGCCGATGTCAGCTTCGTTCATGAGTGAGCCGGGCACCGAACCGGCGGAGCGGTCATCGATTCCAGTCCCGAAAGGGCCGGTCGAAGTCTGGTAAGCGCCCCTTGCGCCGGTCGCGGGTAACCGCACGATGGGCGCATGTCGAACGTCGGCCATTTCTGGGAACTGATTCTCGGCACGCTCGTGGCATTGTTGCCGCTCATCAATCCGCTCGCGGCCGCTCCAACATTTCTCGCGATCACGGAAGGCGACACGCGCGAACGTCGACTCCAGCAGCTCCGGATGGCGTGCATCTACATGGTGGCGCTGCTCGGAAGTTTCCTGATCGGCGGCACGTTCATCATGGGGTTCTTCGGGATCTCCATCCCCGGACTTCGAATCGCCGGCGGACTCCTCGTTGCGGGGATTGGATCGACCATGCTCATGGCGCCGCCTCGCGAACTGAGCAATGACGTCGCCGAAAAGGAAGCGCGCGCCAAGCGGGACGTCTCATTCTCCCCCCTCGCAATGCCGATGTTAAGCGGACCGGGTGCGATCGCCGTCACCATCGGATTCACTTCCCTCGCCACGCAATGGTTGGACTACGTTGCCATCATGCTCGGCATCATGATCGTTGCCGTCATCACGTACACCACGCTCCGGCTCTCCGATCGAGTTGTGCGGGTGATCGGGGTGAACGGCATGAATGCCGTTTCCAAGATCATGGGTTTCCTGATCCTCTGCATCGGAATCCAGTTCGTGGTCAACGGCGTGCTCGGCATCGTCACCGATCCCGCCGTCATCCACGCGATCCGCGACGCCGCGCGTTCCCACTCCTAGGGTGGACGGTTTGTCTCAACGCGAAGCAGAGAGAGACCTTCATGCAGTACGAGTGGCTGCGGCGATGTTGAGGAAGCTCGACGACGCAACGATGCGACGAATCGCCTGATAGAACGCTGTCGTTTGGCCAAAGCGGTGGTTGTTGATTGGGATTCCGATTCCCGAATCAAAGATCTCCGACTCGGAAAGCTGGACGGTTCGTTGCGCCGTCGCGTCGTTGCGTTTTCTCCACTCTCAACGTCCGAATCGACTCCGTAATTTTCCTCGCGCCGTCGCGTTCTTGGGAAGAGGTCAGCAGCCGGCGGTAGAAGTTTTGGAATTCAGGTTTCCCAACCTCCCATCTTTCGTCTGACCTTTGCGCTTCTCCGATGACCTCTGATCGAATTTTTGCCGATGCCCAGTGGATCTGGCCATACGACCACCGTTGGGACATTCACAACGCGTATGCGCTTTTCCGCACCCGCTTCGAGCTGGATCGCGTACCGCGAAAGGCCCCGCTTTTCATCACTGCGGATCAGGCGTATCACCTCACGATCAACGGCGCGTTTGTCGGCCGCGGTCCGGCCCGCGGGTATCAATCGCACTGGCCCTTCGACGAAATCGACGTGGCCCGATGGCTGGTGCCAGGCCGGAACGTCATCGCCGTCCGCGCGTACAACCCCGGCTACAGCAATTTCCAATATCGCAGCGAAGGGTACGCCGGACTTCTCGTCGCGGCGAAATGGGGCACCGTCCGCATCAACTCCGGGAAAACCTGGAAGTGCATCGCCCAGCCCGGCGTTCGGCGCGACACCGTGCAGGCGAGTCAGCAGCTTTTTTCGCAGGAGCATTTTGACGCGCGCGCCAGCAAAGGCGATTGGACAGACAGTTCCTACGACGACTCCGCGTGGTCCCCGCCGCGTGAGCAAAAAATCGGCGTGCTGCCATGGCGCTCGCTCGAGCCCCGGGGGACTCCCATGCTTTTCGAAGAAGCGTGCCGACCAGGTCGGATCATTGGCCTCGGCGAGGGCGTATGCGGAACCGAGTTCGCGGTGGCGCGAAATCTCTACCTGCTGCGGCAAAACGAGGACCACACGCACAAACCCACGGCGGGCGACGCGTCCAGCTTCACCGTTCCCGCCGCAGAGGAAAACCGTTTCCGGAGTTACTTGATCGATGTCGGCCGACCGGTCGTGGGGAATTTCTCCCTCGAGGTCGCGGGCGCCCGCGGGGGCGAAATCATCGATCTCGTCTTCACCGAGGTAATCGATCCCGCAACGCTCAAGCCCGCGCTGCGTTTTCCCGACGGCAGCAGCGTGTCATTCAGCAGCCGGCTGATCTGCCGCGCAGGTCGCACGGAGCACATGTTTTATCATCCATATGGATTTCGTCACGCGATGCTCGTGGTCCGCGATTCGCGCACGACGCTGAACATCGGCCTGACGCTCCGTCGCACCGGCTACCCGGTTGAACGCACCGGAAAATTCCATAGTTCAGACCACGTCCTCGAACAGATCTGGGAAACCTGCGCATGGTCGCAGCAAAATTGCATGCTCGACGCGTACGTCGACACGCCCTGGCGCGAGCAGGCGCAGTGGTGGGGCGACGCGCGGGTGCAGGCGTGGAATACGTTTCATCTCAGCGGCGACGCCCGGCTGTTTCGCCGCGGCATCAGTCAAATTGGAGACCAACGCACGCAAGACGGACTCACCTACGGGCACGCGCCCACGATGGCGCACAACTGCGTCATCCCGGATTTCACCCTGATCTGGATCATCACGCAGTGGGATTACTACTGGCAGACAGGCGACCTGCAGCCATTTCTCGAGCAGAAGGACGTGGTGAAGGATGCGCTGGCATATTTCGAGTCGCACTTGGGCAGTCATGGACTCGTGGAATATGATCCGCGTTACTGGCTGTTCCTCGATTGGACGACGTTGCCGCGCGACGGCGCGTCGAGCGTTTATAATTTCTGGTTCCTGATCGCGCTCGAGCGTCTCGCCGCACTCAACCGCGCCGCGAAAAATCCGAAGGCTGCGCGCGCCTACGATCGCCGGGCCAGCGCCCTCCGCTCGAAACTAAGCCCACTCGTCAACCGAGTTGGGCTCATGCGCGATGGCTACGACCCGCGTGGCAAAATTCTACCCAGCACATCGCCACATGCCCAGGTGCTCGCGCTCATGACGAACCTGAGTCCGGAATCGAATACTACGATGGAGCGCTTCCTGTTGGATTATCTCCGCGACGAATCGAGCCACGTCGCAAAGCCTAGCGCGTATTGGATCACGTACCTTTACTCGCTCCTCACCGACCGCGGATACGGCGCAGAAGTCGTCGCCCACCTCCGTCCCCGCTGGCAGCCCATGATCGAGTACGGGTCGACCTTTGAACTCTTCGAGGACCACCCCGAATTTCCCATCAGTCATTCGCATGCGTGGTCGGCGCACCCGCTATTTCATCTCATGGGAATCATCGGAGGAATCCGTCAGACCGGCGTCGCTTGGCGGACGATCGAATTCGCTCCCGTTTTCATCGGCACATCCGGCGGAGCGACTGTGCCGACACCACACGGGCTGATCACCTCGTCATGGACGCGTGAAAGTGACGGCGTTTCCGTAGAGCTCTCCCTACCCCGTGGTGTTTCAGCCAACGTGCGCCTTCCGGGAATCTCCTTGAATAGCGCAACTGGGCGACGCACCTGGCGCTGTCTAGTTTCACCGGCAAAGGACCTGACGACTCCGAAAGACTAATTGGGAAGAACCCGACTTAGGCTCCGCGGCGCTGGCGACCAATTGGCGGTGAAGAAATGACTGGGGTGTCCGCTTTGGACTCAGTACCGCCTCGAAACCTTGGCGCCGCTTGTGTCCTTGAACACGATATTCCGGTTCTCGACGTCGACGCTGTCGAAACGAATGCCGAGTGAGGAATCGACGACTTCACCGGCGCGAACAAGGCGTCCGTTGATAAACGCGCGCGCTGGCGTGCCTTGGAAGACGCCGCTGACTTTGGCGTCGGCGACAAACGTGCGGAAGGACTGGCTCGCCTCGACCTCAGCCTGAACTCCCTCGGTGGTGACCGTAACTCCCGGGGCGAGGTCGGTCGTGACCTTGTTGGATGTGTCCGTGTTTTTCGCGCGTGTTTTTGGAGTCCGCGGATGTTCGACCACTGCGGGGGCTGGCTCCGGCTCTACAGGCGCGGGTTTCGGTTTCTCGACGACAGGAGCGGGGGGCGGAGTGACAGGAGCGGTCCGAACCGGCGGCCGCGGTTTTTGCGGGGCGGATGCCGGCGTATCGACGAACTTCATCATCGCGAGCTTGATCATGATCGCCACGATAATCAGTCCGCCCACACCGATGAGGGCGACGCGGAGAAGACGGGCGCGGCGCGCGGCAGCGGCAATCGCCGCAGCACCACTTTTCGGAACCGGCGGCGGTTTCGGCACGCCGGGCTTCAGCGGGGGCGGTGCGGCGCCTTCGGGAGCGACAACCGGGAACGGCGGCGGCGCGCCGGGATCACCCGCAGCCTCGGCGGCATCGGCAACAGCACCGGGAATGCGAATCTTGAGTCGCACCTTGGGTTCATCTCCGCCGGTTGGAGGAGTGGATTCTGAAGAAGCAGGCGGGGCGGCGGGCGCAGGTGGTGGCTCAGCTGCAGCCGGGGCGGCAGATTCGGCAGCGGGCGCAACGAATTCGGACGGAGTGGCGGCCGCTGCGGCCGGCTCGACATTCAATTTTGGCTTTAGCCGGATGCGATCGGCTGCCGGCGCGGCGGGCGGCACGGCTGGGGGCGGTGGAGGAACCGCCGCGGCTGGCGCCGGGACTGCCGCGGGTTCAGAAGGCGAGCTGGCCGGTGCCGGTGAAAGCTTCGGTTTGAGCCGTAGCTTCCCCGTATCGGCCTCGGGTGCCGGAGTCGCGGCAGCCGGGGCGGCCGGAGGAGGCGCCGCGGGCGGAGGAGTGCCGGGGGCCTCGCCTTCGGCCCGCTGCCGCGGTTTGAGGCGCAAGGAAGGCGGCGGGGTCTCGTCACTCATGTGGGCCATCAAACCGATTTTGGCGTTGGCAGGAAACCAAAAAGATTCCCTCGCCGTCACACCCGGCTCCGGTAAATTTTTCTCCAAACAAGCCTACCCATGAAACGTGCGTTGCTCTTTCTCCTGACCTTCACCGCCCTGCTCTCCTCCGGGTGCTGGCACTTCAAGAAGAACCGCAAGCCGAAGGAGACGACACAAGTGGCGACGGACGTGGAGGAAACCTTCCGGCTCAGATGGATGGAGAAACGCACCGCGGAACTCACCGCTCAAGGCCTGCGGATCGACATTGCCCGCCAGCAGGCGATCGACGAGTTCAAAGCCCGGTATCCATTCGTTCGCGCGGCGAATAAATGAACCGGGAGGCCGCGCGGGGCGCCTTCGGCGCTGCGCTCTGCTATCTCATCTGGGGCCTGTTTCCGATCTATTGGAAACATCTCAGCGACGTCGATGCAACCGAACTCATCGCCCACCGACACATTTGGTCGCTCTGTTTTGTTTTAGCGCTGCTGGGGCTTACGCGGCGCTTCCCCGAATTTCGCGCAGCACTTAGCTCCACCACCGCGCTCAAGTGGCATGCAGCCAGTGGCGTGCTGCTGACCATCAACTGGCTGGTGTATGTCTGGGGCGTGAATCACGGCCAGGTCCTCGACGCCAGCCTGGGATATTTTCTTGTGCCGCTCCTGAACGTCGGGCTTGGCCGCCTCGTACTTCACGAGAAACTCGACCGCGCCCAATGGGCCGCCATCGGGTTGGCGACAGCCGGCGTCTTACTGCTCATCACCGGCGTTGGACGTTTTCCGTGGATCGCGCTCTCGATCGGCGCGACGTTCGGTTTTTACGGCCTGCTTCGAAAACAATCCCCGCTCGGACCGCTTGCCGGCCTTGGATTGGAAACCGCGCTGCTGGTGCCTTTCGCGATCGGCTTTCTCATCTGGCAGCACGTGCAGGGGACCGCCGCCTTTGGTCGAGTCAGCCCAGTCGAGCATGTCATGCTCGTCGCCGCGGGCATCGTCACGGCCATTCCCCTTTTGCTTTTCGCGTATGGCGCGCGCCGGATCCGTTTCGCCACGCTCGGCCTCCTCCAATACATCGCGCCCACCGTGCAGTTTATCCTGGGCGTCGCGCTCTATCACGAGCCATTCACGCGCGAGCGCGCCGTGTCCTTTGCCCTGATCTGGGCCGGGCTGGCCTTCTATACCGCGGACAACCTGCTCGCGCAGCGACGCGCTACTCCTGCTTGATCGCAAGCAGCTCGATCAAAAAAACAAGGGTGGAGTTGCGCGGAATCCGGCCAGGCTGGCCGCGCGTACCGTAGGCAAGTTCCGACGGGATGATGACCAGCCGACGTTCGCCGACGTGCATCTGTTGAATCGTGAAATCCCAGCCTTGGATCACCGAATCGCGGCCCACCCGAAACGTAAACGGCTTCTTGGCGTCCAGCGAGCGGTCGAAAGTCACGCCGTTCAGCAACCGCCCTGTATAGGTAACCTCCACCACGTCTCCCGGCACTGGGACTGCGCCTTGCCCCGGCTTTTCAATGATGTAGCGGATGCCCACGCTGTCTTTCTTCGCCGAGGGCCAGTTCTTTTCCACGATGGCCAAATCTTCGGGCGGAAGTTTTTCGCGCTGCGCTTGCATCGCTGGTGCCAGGACCAGCATCGCCACGAACAGGGAAACGGCGCGGAAGGTGAAACGCATGGAGAATGTTTTGCCGTCGTTTACGAGAACGCCACGGATTTTTTCATCGCCGGATGAGCCGCGGCCAGCTTCAGCGCCTTCGCGAGCAAGGTTTTTCCGGGTTCCATGCGATGCCAGGGCGACGCGCCGGATGGATGCGGAAGCGGAATGCAGTCGGCTTTGTGACCGCGGAAATCGATCTTGAACGACTTCCCGATCGTTTCGACAAGCGGCCGCTCCCCGAGGAATTGGCCGATCGCGAGCTTTCCCACCGGGAGCACCAGCGTCGGTCGAAGGAGGGCAAACTCGCGCTCGAGCCAAGCGGAGCAGTTCTGGATCTCGTCGGGCGCCGGGACGCGGTCGCCGCCACCGGGCCGCTTCCCCGGAAAGCATCGGCACACCGCCGCGAAATAAATGTGATCCCGCACTTCTTCCTCAGTCCAGCCGGGCGTGGTCGCGAACCATTTGAAGAGCGTCTTGCCCGCCGTCCACGCAAAGGGCCGGCCCAACTTCGGTTCCTTGTCTCCAGGCGCTTGGCCAACCAGCAAAACTCGACTGGCATTCGGACGTCCGACCACGACCCCACGTTGCATGCGCGGACAGCGCGCGCACCCGCGCAGGGACGCGAGATGATCGTGAATCGGAGAAGCAGGGGAACCCATCGCCCCGATACTGGAAACGACTTCCACGTCCCGGCAAGCCCGAGACTCCATCGCCCAAGGCGCGTCAGTAACGAGCGCGCCGCCGACCGCCACCGCCACCGAAGCGGTTCCAACCGCCCTGCCGGCTCTGCTTGGTGCGAACGCCGGCCGCCGGTCCGGAAACATGCGCGGGCCGAGCCGTGATGGGCTGGTAATGAAAACCCTCAAGTTTCAACTCGGGGATCTTTTGGCCAATGAAGCGCTGGATGTCGCGGATGTCGTTGGCGTTCTCCGGCGTGACGAGCGTGAACGCATCGCCCACCGCCTGCGCGCGGCCCGTGCGTCCAATGCGGTGAACATAATCCTCAGGTTTTTCGGGCACGTCGTAATTGATCACGTGTGAGACGCCGGCGACATCGATGCCACGTGCCGCAATGTCCGTGGCGACCATCACTTCATACTTGCCGGATTTGAATCCCGCGAGGGCCTCGATGCGCTGGTTCTGGGAACGATTCGCGTGGAGCACTGCGACCGAGTGGTTCGCGGCTTTGAGTCGACGCGCGATCTTGTCGGCGCCGTGCTTCGTACGGGAAAAAACGAGGACGCTATCGAAGTCGGTCTTCTGCAGCAGCGCGACGAGCAGTTCAAACTTCTGCTCGTGAGCCACCGGATAGAGCGCGTGGTTGACGGATTCGTTGACTGAACGCGCGACGCCGATCTCGACCTTGACGGGATTGCGGAGCGCGAATGAGGCGACGGCCGCGATCTCGGGAGGAACGGTTGCGGAGAAGAAAAGGGTCTGACGCTCGCGCGGACACCGTGCGATGATGTCCTTCACCACGGGGAGGAAACCCATGTCGAGCATGCGGTCCACTTCGTCGAGAATGAGGATGTTGATGTCCTGCAGGCTGATGGTGCGGTCCTTGAGGTAGTCCATCAGGCGACCGGGCGTGGCGACAATGACGTCAACGCCGCGCTTCAACTCGCTGCGCTGGTTGCCGTAGCCGACGCCACCAAACACGGCAACGGTGCGGAGATTAGTGAAGCGGGCAAAATCGCGAAAGGCGGTTTCGACCTGCGCGGCGAGCTCGCGCGTCGGCTCGAGCACCAGCACACGCGTGCGTCCATGCGCGCCGAGGCGCGTTAGCACGGGCAAGGCGAAGGCCGCGGTTTTGCCGGTACCGGTTTGGGCGGACGCGATGACGTCGCTGCCGGAGAGAACGGCCGGAATGGCGCGAAGCTGGATGGGAGTGGGGTCGGTGTAACCGGCGGCTTGGACGCCGCGGAGCACGGACTCGGAAAGATTGAGAGCTTTGAAAGGCATGGGAGATGGGGCCGTTCAGACGGCCGATGAAACAGTGAAAAAGAAAAGGGACGAAGCCCCAAAGGAGCTTCGTCCCTCGAAAATCAGTTCGCTAGAACAGATCGCTTAGTAGCGGCGCTCGCCACGATCGCGGTCGCCACCACGGCCACCGCCACCGAAGCCGCCACGGCCACCGCCGCCGCCGCCACCGCCGAAACCACGGCCGCCACCGCCGAAGCCGCCACCCGGGCGCTCTTCCTTGGGACGGGCCTCGTTGACGGTCAGCTGACGGCCACCGAGATCGGTGCCGTTCATCTTTTCCGTCGCGAGCTTGGCCTCTTCAGCCGTGCCCATGGTGACGAAAGCGAAGCCGCGCGGGCGGCCCGTCATCTTGTCCATGGCGACATAAAGGTCGGTCACGGTGCCGAATTGTCCGAACGCCGAGCGGAGCTCGTCTTCGGTGGTTTTGAACGACAGATTGCCGACGTACAGTTTGGAGTTACTCATGTGATGTCTCGAAGATCCTACCGTCTGCTGCCAGTTCCGTTCCCACCGCGGGTTTCGAAATCATCACTTAAGCCATACGCTCAGCCAACGACTCACCAGATGCTGTCATCTAACGTTTTCTCTATCGATCAGTGGCTTAAGACACGGATGGCCGTCGGTTTTGCAAGGTAATTCGGGGGAACGCCGCCCTCCAGCCCCGCAGGGCTACCGCCGTATCTCGCGCGTCGGTCCGGTTGTTGGGTCCGGTCCGCTAGATCGAATACTTCGACCGGATATCGTCAGGCAACGGCGTAGCGCGACCAGTCGCGAGAGTAACGAGGCTGTAGTCACAGGATCCCTCGCAGACGCGCTTCAACGTCGGTTGCTTCTCGATTTCAAAGGCAACGCGGCAACCCGTCTCGAAGAAATGGTCGATCCACGTCCGCACCAGCATGCGATCTCCCATTCCGAGCGGGCGTTTGAACTTGATGGTCGCCGACGTCATGAACCAGCCGAGCCCGCGCTTCGAAAACGCATCCATCGGCATGCCGTAACAGCGCTCCATCTGTTCGAACCGCGCCGCCAACACGTAATCGAGATAACGCGTCGAGTGAACGTGCTGGTACAGATCGATGTCGTCCGGTCGGACCGATAACTCGGACTCAAAACGGGAATACGGATTCACACGATGTTTCCTAGCGTCCGCCGAACAAGCGGTCGAGGTCGCGCCGCTCGCGTTTGGTCGGACGCCCGCTGCCCTTTTCCCGCGCCAGCACATGCTGCAGCCGCTGGAGCTTCACCTTATCGTATTCCGAGGCCGGCGTGAGATCGGTGCAAAAATCGGGGACGCGTTTCGCGCCGACGCGTGACTCGGGGATGCCGACGACGCGCAGCGTTCGGATGATCAGGCCTTGGCGAACAGTAACGGTTTCGCCGGCGTGGACTTCGCGCGACGGTTTCGCTGCACGCTCAGAAACCTCCACGCTGCCCGCGCGGATCGCTGACGTGGCGAGCGCGCGACTTTTGAACAGCCGCACGGCCCAGAGCCACTGGTCGAGCCGCGCGGCGCCCCGTTTGGGCTCAGCGTTTGAAGGGATTGAAGGCGCCACCAAAATCGGGCATCTTGAATTCCTGGTAGCCGTCGGTGGAGAAAAGCGAATCCGGCAGCGTCGTCTTTTCGATGCGCGTCACTTCCATGCGCGAAGTCTCGGCACCCTTGCTGTTGTGACCGATCACACGCAGCGGGAAAAAGCCGCCTTCGCGCGCGATCTTTTCCCATTCGGGTGACATCGGCGGACCGCCGCGTCCCATCGGGTTTTGCGCCGCGGGGTACATGAAAGTCCCAAGTCCCTTCGCGAGCCAGAGGTCGGTCACTTCGCCCTTTTCGTCGGTGTATTTGTACTCGGCCGCCGTATAGCCGGCGATGGTTTCAGTACGTCCGGTCGCGACGGGGGCCGAACGTTCCTTGGTCTGTTTCTCCTGCGCCTTGGCGATGGCGTCCTTCATCGAGCGGCGCATGAACATTTTTTCGCCGTTATTCTCCATCAGGATGATCATCTCCTGGTTCTCGGTATCGAAAATCATCCCGCCCGTCCCACCCCCGCGACGACCACCGCCATCCTGCGGCATGTCCATCCGGAGTTTGCTGCCCTTGATCGCGTAATCGACGCCCATGGGCTCCTTCTTTTTGCCAGACGATAGCTCCATGTGCACCCGGCCTTCGAACTTTTCGGCCGCGCGAACGCTGACACCGGTGACGAGGACAAACGCGGAGAAAAGAGCGCCGCGGAAGAGGATGGGGAGAAACGTTTTCATGATGCGGAGGGGATGGGGAGGACGATGACTGACTTCGGTGAATTTGGAAGGTTCCGCACCTGAACCGCAAGACACATGAGAAAGGGCAGGCGCAATGCCTGCCCTTTGCTCAACGTTCGGCGGTCAGCGGTCAGGAATCAGCGGTCAAAACTCCGCGTGCCGACTCCTGTTGTTTCGATCCTGACGGCTGTCCTGCGTATTCGCGGCTGGGCGTCTTTCCATTCCGATCACTTTCTCGCGACGCGTTTGAATTCGGAGCGGAACCAGTCGTCGATCAGCGCCTTCTCGAACTTGATGTTGTCATCGCGGTTCACCGGATTGGCCTTCATCATGAACGCGAGGTCGCGCAACTGCCGCTTGCCCTCCTTGGCCACCGCACCATCCGTGCCGACCAATTTGTATTCGAGATCGATGCGCGGCGGATAAATGTCCTTCACCACGCGCACGTCCATCATTTCCGGCCCGCGCCACGGTTCAAAATCACCGGCGAGGTCGATGTCCGTCACCGTGATCTGCAGCGTTTGTCCGTCGGGAACGTACACCTTCGAGCGTTCCTTGATGTAATCCCCAATCTGCGTGAGGATCGCGTCGCGGCCCTTGTCGCTGTTATAGGCATCCTGAACATCGGCAAACTTGTCGGGATGCGAGAAAACTACCTGAGCTTTCTCGTTTGTCTTCGGGGCCGGATCGGCGGCGAAAACCGTGCTCATCGCGGCAAAAGCGGCGACGGCGGAAGCAATGAGTCGTGTGGTTTTCATGGGGAAAGAGATAGCTTGGGACACAAGGCCTGCCCGATTAGTTCCAGCCGGTTGCACTCAGGCGGAAGTCAGCGCGGTTCACAACCCTCGTTGAGGCGTCGCGATTTTACAAACCGCGCCGCACCCGCCTACCCTTGTCTCAATTTCTCAAGCGCCCCCTGCGGGTCGACCGAAGGCGTGATACGGACAATGACGTACTTGCTGGTGGGTGTGTTGCTCTTGGCGGCAACACTGCCGACCGGCACCAGCACATTGCCCTCGGGAAAGTAGGTCGCGACGCACCCACGGGGAATGCGGTACGGCGCGACCATGAAATGCTGCGCCACGCGTTCCATGCCGCCGTGCCGGTTGGTCAGATCGACAAACTGCCCCTGCACGAGATTGGCCGCCGCAATGTCGTCGGCATTCATGAACACGACTCGCCGCCCGCCATAGACGCCGCGATAACGATCATCGAGTCCATAGACGGTCGTGTTGAACTGGTCGTGGGTGCGGATCGTCATCATCACAAAATCCCCGGGCTCGAAGTCCCGGGGCGGAATCGGCGCAACGATGAATGCCGCCTTGTTCGTCGGTGTCTTCCACTCGCGCGCGTCACGCACCGCATTCGGCAAATAAAACACGCCCTCCGCGATGCGACGGTTGAAATCCTCGAACCCCGGCACGACCCGTTCGATATGGTCGCGGATCAGCCCGTAGTCGCCGGCGAGTTTTTCCCACGGGACCGGCGATCCCGCCCCCAGCACCGCCCGCGCAAGTTTAGCCACGATGGCCGTTTCGCTGAGCAGATTCGGTGACGCCGGCTCGAGCTTTCCGCGCGAGGGATTCACCACGCTCATCGAGTCTTCGACCGTGACGAACTGCTCGCCCGACTCCTGCACATCGCGTTCCGTGCGACCGAGACAAGGCAGGATCAACGCCGTGCGGCCCGTGACGAGATGCGAGCGGTTCAGCTTGGTTGAAACCTGGGCGGTCAACGTGCACCGACGCAGCGCTTCCGCGGTAAACTCGGTGTCCGGCGTTGCCGAGAGAAAATTTCCGCCCATCGCGAAAAAGACGCGCACGGCCCCGGCGTGCATCGCCTTGATTGAATCCACCGTGTCGAGCCCGTGCTTCCGCGGCGACTTGAACGCGAACTCCGCATCGAGGCGATCGAGCCACCAGTCCGGCATCTTCTCGAATATCCCCATGGTCCGATCGCCCTGGACATTCGAATGCCCGCGGACCGGACAGGCACCCGCTCCGGGACGACCGATGCTGCCGCGCAGGAGAAGGAAATTCACGACCATCTGGATCGTCGCGACCGAGTTGGGCTGCTGCGTCAGACCCATCGCCCAGCAGCAGATGGTGGCCCGCGACTTCATCGCGATCGCCGCCGCGGCCGCGATCTGCTCCCGGGAAACTCCACTACCTTCCTTGATCGATGCCCAACTCGTCGCCTTCAGGTCGGAAATAAGGTCGTCGAAGCCGATGGTGTGTTCTGCGATGAACGCTTGATCGAAGACCGTCCCCGGCGCCGCTTCCTCGGCCGCGAGCATTTCCTTCATGATCCCCTTGAACAGCGCCAGGTCGCCGTTCACTCGTGGCTGCAGCCACAGGTCTGAGAGGTGCGCGCCTTTCCCGAGCAGGGTCGGAAGCACCTTCAACGGGTTCATGAAATGCTGCGGGTTCTTGAACCGCTCCGTGCCGATTTCAGGCATCGGGTTCACCGACACGATCACGGCACCGCGCGCCTTGGCCTCCTCCAACGTGGAAAGCATGCGCGGGTGATTCGTTCCGGGATTCTGGCCAATGATGAAAATCGCGTCGGCCTTCAGGAAATCGTCGAGCTTCACCGTGCCCTTGCCCACACCGATGCTTTCACCAAGCGCTGCTCCGCTCGATTCGTGACACATGTTCGAGCAGTCCGGCAGGTTGTTGGTCCCGTAAAGCCGCACGAATAATTGATAAAGAAACGCCGCCTCATTGCTCGTGCGCCCCGACGTGTAGAAAGCCGCGGCGTCCGGTGTCGGCAGGGCCCGCAACTCGTCGGCCACGAGGTTAAATGCGTCGCCCCACGAGATCGGCGTGTAATGCGACGCTCCCGGCCGGAGCACCATCGGCTCGGTCAGCCGACCCTGCCGATTGAGCCAATAATCACTTTGCTGACTGAGCTCCTGCACGGAATGGCGCGCGAAGAACTCCCGGCCAATCCGTTTCGGCGTGGCTTCGTCCGCCACGGCCTTCACGCCGTTCTCGCAGAATTCGAAGGTGTGCCGATGCCCATCCGGACTCGGCCAGGCACACGACTGACAGTCGAATCCATCTTTCTGGTTGATCTCGAGGAGCAGCTTCGCGCCGCGGATCACGCCGACGTTCTTCAAACCAAAGCTCGCCGTTTTGGCCACCGCCGCGAGTCCTGCCGCGGCGGTGCTGGCACGCTTCAATTGCGGTTCCTCCGACTCGGGAGGAGGCTGAGCGGAGGGAAGCGTGGGGTCAGGAGAGGACACGACACTTTCATTTCGCCGCGTTTGCGGTAGGTTTCAAGTCCCGGACCCCGATATGTTCGCGAACCTCATCCAGCTCATCACCCGCCGCCCGCCCCCGGATTTCGAACGTGGGTTTGTCGAGGACGTGCATGTGACGCGTCGGCGTCCGCGCAACCGCCGCACCGAGCGCATTCTGCTGTTCGGCTGGATACTGATTCTCTTGAAGAGTTTCGCGATGATCTGGCTCGTGGATCGGTATCACCTGAAATTCAACGCGAACTGGATCATCATCCCCACCGTCGTCGCGGCATTGCTCTGCACCGCCGTCTATTTCCGGAAGGAATAACGGCGTCAATCCGACCCGTTAGGCGCGAAAAGGCACGAACAGGCTCACGCTGCGGCGATGACTCTCCGTGCGCCCTCAAGCGCTATGGGGACTCATCCGTAGACCGGTCCCCCCTCCTGCCTTTCGCGCCAAGTTCTGCGCGGATGGGAAGACCTCGCAAAAAACTCCGCTTGCGCCCGGACGCCGTCCGAACCGTTAATCTCCGCATGCCCAATGTCCCTGGATTGCGCAGCCCATACGATAAAGTCGGTCGCCTCGTCTACTTCGGTCGCATGGTCGACAAAATCCGCCTGCACGCGAAAGGCGCGCTGCCGGCAGACTACACCGATAATCTCGGTATCGGTTTTGACGGACGCTGCTGCAAATTTCTCGGCATCCGCTACGATGACCTCAAGGCGAGAACACTGACCGGCAAAGACTCCGACGAAAAACTTTTGGCGTGGGCCCACGAAACCGGGGGCGCGCGCACGGACGACGAATGCGAAGTGTGGAACGGTTTCATGATGAAGCGGGGCTGGCGCGACAACGGCGCGGAAACCCTCGCAAAGCGGATCAAGGAGAGTCGGCTCGAAGGAAAACCCATTCTTTGCATGTTCGATTATCTGGACTTCGACGAAGGACGCGACCCCACCGTCGGCTCGCGCTGGCTCGGCTAATCGGCACGAGTCATGGTGGTGGTCCTCATGGGCGTCGCCGGCAGCGGGAAAACGACGTTGGGACGCGCCTTGGCAGATCAGCTCGGATGGGAGTTTGCCGACGCCGACAGTTTCCATCCGCCCGAAAACATCGCCAAGATGGGCTCCGGGCATCCGCTCAACGATGCCGATCGCGCGCCGTGGCTCGCCGCGATCCGGCGCCGGATCGACGACTGCCTTGCCGCCGGTGCCAATGCAGTGATCACCTGCTCCGCGTTGAAAGCCCGCTATCGGGACGCGCTGGGGGTCGATCGTCCTGGCGTGCGGCTCGTGTTCCTCCAAGGCAGTCGCGAAACCCTGCTTTCGCGTCTTAATTCACGAACGGGCCATTTCATGAAACCGGAAATGCTCGATGGACAACTCGCGGCGCTGGAGCCACCAGCCCATGCCGAAACCATCGCCGTCGACCGTGAGCCTGACATCCTCGTCGCCGAAATCCGCTCCCGGCTCGGCATTTGAATTATTTGACACGAAGATCGCAAAGATGGGCGAAGGATCCGGGCCGTGAATTCACCAACATTTTGCCGGAGCCAATGCACCATTCTGCGCAGGGTGGAATTCCGATCCTGTAATACGAGAATGTCGGTTCGATCGCGGCGTTCCGGCGATGCTTTGCCCTCCATTGCGATCTTCGTGTTCATAAAATGACCCCGGCCCAACGAATCCGATTCCGTCTGCTCGGCAGCGTCTTGAGCGTGCTCGTTGTCGTGGTGTTGGTGGCGGTCGGGTGGTTCTATTTTCAGCTGCGTCGCAGTCTGCCACGACTCGATGGCTCGGTCACCCTCACGGGATTGCGTGCGCCGGTCACCGCCGCGCGCGATGCGAGTGGAATCCCGCGGATCGCAGGCAGCTCGCGCATCGACGTGATGCGCGCGCTCGGGTTTCTTCACGGGCAGGACCGTTTTTTTCAGATGGATCTGCTGCGGCGTCGCAGCGCCGGCGAACTTTCCGAGATCTTTGGGAAAGTCGCGTTGCCCATCGACCGTGCGACTCGCGTCCACGGATTTCGCCAGCTCGCCACCCAGGTGTACTCGAAGTTACCGCCGGACCAGCGAGAGGTCCTCGATGCCTATACCGCGGGTGTGAACGCCGGCCTTTCGAGTCTAGCGACAAAACCGTTTGAATATCTGGTGCTGCGAGTGGCGCCGCGATCGTGGGATCCCGCGGACAGCATTCTCGTGATCTATAGCATGACGCTCGACCTGCAGGATTCCACGGGGAATTACGAACTTTCGCTCGCCACGCTGCGTGACCAGCTGGGATTCGCCGGCGTTGCATTCTTCGCACCGGTTTCCGTGCCCAACGATGCCGCGCTCGATGGATCAGTCGGCACCCTCCCACCGATCCCCGATGCGAAGATCCTGGATCTCCGCACCAACGCCACGCCCGTAACCCGACTCGAAAGCAGCTCGGTTCATCCACTCGTACCTTCTATCGACTCGGAGTGTCTCGCCGGCAGTAACAGTTTTGCCCTTGCGGGTGCCCATACCGCCAGCGGCGCTGGCATGCTGGCGAACGATCCGCACCTCGATCTCGCCGTGCCGAACATCTGGTATCGCGCCACCCTGAAATGGACGGAGCCAACGCCGAACGAAATCTCCGGCGTAACGCTCCCTGGATTACCTGCCGTCGTCATCGGCAGCAATGGGCGCATCGCCTGGGGTCTTACCGACGCGTATGCAGACACCGGCGATCTGGTCGTGGTGGAGGTCAATTCGGTGGACCATTCGCTCTACAAACTTCCCGGCGGCGACGAACTGATTCCCATCGAAAAACGCCGGGAGACCATTCCGGTGAAGGGCGAAGCGCCGGTCGAAATCGAAATCCCGTGGACGCACTGGGGACCGGTTGTCGCGTCGGAGTCGGGTCGTCCCGTCGTTTACCACTGGCTGGCCCACGATGCGGCTGCGACGGATTTTTCGTTCATCAACCTCGCGGAAAGCACCAGTGTCGCCGAGGCGGTGAGCGTCGCCCACCGAATCGGAATGCCGGCGCACAATCTCGTGGTCGTCGACACCGCGGGTCACATTGCGTGGACCATCATAGGACGCCTGCCGAAACGCTTTCCAGCACATTGGGATCCTAAGCTTAGAATTCCACGTGGACAAGTTGTCGCGGCCGCTTCTATAGTGTCACCTAAATACTAGTGACTCCAGCGTAACTGGACTGGCCACAGTTAGGCCGCAAATGTAATCACACTGGCTCACCT
>JADMIO010932631.1_pt1 | contig 35732 bp, 38 predicted proteins | sample 8958161 | NCBI WGS metagenome assembly JADMIO01 (sample SAMN16585339, study PRJNA669376) | soil metagenome | isolation source: Crop rotation soil | place: USA: Cullars Rotation, Alabama | collected 2011
GACGGTTCCGCACGAGCTGATCGACAGCCACGGCCTGTACAAGCCGGTGCATCTCGGGGTGCGCCACTGGCGGCCGCTCGAAAAGACCCGCAGGCACGCCGAGAAATTGCTCAAGGTCAGCACCCGCAACATCGGCTGGCACGGCAATGCGATCCTGGTGAAGCGCCACATCGGCGTGATCGACACCGCCGCGCTCGACCTGCCGACGCTCGAGCCGCGCGGCGCGGTGATGGCCGAGCTGCTGATCGGCGACCGGCCGCTGCGCGTGGTCGGCATGCACCTCGACCTCTCCGGCCTGTGGCGCAAGCGGCAGATGCGCGCGATCCTCGAGGCGATCGCGGCGCGGCGCCAGACCATGCCGACGGTGCTGATGGGCGACACCAACGAATGGCGCTCGGTCGCCGGCTGCCTCACCGGCCTCGGGCCCGAGTTCCACGTCGCTCCGACCGGCCCGAGCTTTCACGCCCGCCATCCCGTGGCGCCGCTCGACCGGATCATCGTTCACAAGGATCTGAGCATCGAGGCTGCCGGAGTCCACATGAGCGCCGCGGCGCGGCGCGCGTCGGACCACCTGCCGATCTGGGCGCGGCTGAGCGGCTAGCCGACCCCGGCGATCTTCCGCCGCCGCCGCCGCTGGATCGACGAGCCGATGCCCATCGCCTCACGATATTTGACGACGGTGCGGCGGGCGACGTCGAAGCCGCGCTGCTTGAGCAGCCCGGCGATCGCATCGTCGCTCAGGATGTCGGTCTCGGCGTCGATCAGCTCCTTGATCCCGGCCTTCACCGCATTGGCGGCCGCGCCGTCGCCTTCGGCCGACGCCACGCCCGAGCCGAAGAAATATTTGAGCTCGTAGAGGCCGCGGTCGCACAGCAGATATTTGTTCGAGGTCACCCGGCTGACCGTCGATTCGTGCATCTCGATCGCTTCGGCGACCTCGCGCAGGGTCAGCGGCTTCATCGCCGCCACGCCGCGCTCGAAGAACCCCTGCTGCCGCTTGACGATCTCGCTGACGACCTTGACGATGGTCCGGGCGCGCTGGTCGAGCGCCTTGACCAGCCAGCTCGCGCTCGCCAGGCACTCGCTAAGCCAGGCGCGCGACGCCTTGTCGCTCGGCCCCGATTTCAGCTCCTGATAGTAGCGGCGGTTGACCAGCACCCGCGGCAGGGTCGCCTGGTTGAGCTCCACCGCGAAGCCCGCGCGCAACGTCCGCACAAACACGTCGGGCGTCGCATCCTCGGCGGCCGAAGCGGCGAATTGGCACCCCGGCTTGGGGTCGTAGCCGCGCAGCTCACGGATCATGTCGGTGAGGTCCTCGTCGTCGACCCCGCAGATGCGCTTGAGGTCCTGGGTGCGGCCCCTCGACAGCAGATCGAGGTTGTCGATCAGCCGCGCCATCGCCGGGTCATAGCGGTCGGCCGCCCGGGCCTGGAGGGCGAGGCATTCGGCCAGCGAGCGGGCGCCGACGCCGGGCGGGTCGAGCCCCTGGACGATCGCCAGCGCTGCTTCGACGGCAGCGATCGGCTCGCCGGTCAGCCGCGCGATCTCGTCGAGCGGGACGGTGAGATAGCCGGTTTCGTCGAGCGTCTCGGCGATCACCCGGGCGAGGCCGCCCGCCGCTCCCGAGTAACCGTGCAGCTGGTCGAGCAAATGCTCGGCGAGCGACGCCGCCGAATATTCGAGCCGATCGAAGTCGAACGCCTCCTCGCCGCCGGAGGTGACGACGTCGGTGAAGCTGTCAGTCTCCAGCGCTTGGCTGGTCCAGTCGACGTCGAGCGGCCGGTCGTCGTCGGCCTGGCCGGTGATGAGGTCATCGGCGCCGGGGTCGTCAGGGGCTTCGTCGCCCCCATCCTCGTCGGCCATGAAGTCGCCGGCGGGCTGCTCGTCGGGCTCCTCGGAACGCGCCTCGAGCAGCGGGTTCTTCGACAATTCCTCGGCGATGAACGCGTCGAGCTCGAGGTTGCTGAGCTGCAGCAGCTTGATCGCCTGGGTCAGCTGCGGCGTCAGCACCAGCTGCTGCGACTGGCGGATGCTTAAGGAAGGCCCGAGCGCCACCGCCCGACCCGTTACAGTGCGAAGCTCTCGCCGAGGTAGAGGCGCCGGACCTCCTGGTCGGCGACCAACGCTTCGGGAGTACCTGCAAACAGCACCTGACCGTCGTAGATGATGCAGGCGCGATCGACGATGTCGAGCGTCTCGCGCACATTATGGTCGGTGATGAGGACGCCGATGTCGCGCTGCTTGAGCTCGCGCACCAGCTCGCGGATGTCGGCGATCGAGATCGGATCGATGCCCGCGAATGGCTCGTCGAGCAGCATGATCGAAGGCTCGGCGGCCAGCGCCCGCGCAATTTCGCAGCGGCGCCGTTCGCCGCCCGACAGGGCCATCGCCGGCGATTCGCGCAGCGCGCCGATCCCGAACTCGCTGAGCAATTGCTCGAGCCGTTCGCGGCGCGCGTGGCGGTCCGGCTCGGCGACCTCGAGCACGGCGAGGATGTTCTGCTCGACCGTCAGGCCGCGGAAGATCGAGGTTTCCTGCGGCAGGTAGCCGAGGCCGAGGATCGCCCGGCGGTACATCGGCAGGTCGGTGATGTCCTCGCCGTCGAGGAAGATGCGCCCGCTGTCCGGCTTCACCAGGCCCATGACCGAGTAGAAGCAGGTCGTCTTGCCGGCGCCGTTGGGCCCGAGCAGGCCGACGACTTCGCCGCGATGGACATCGAGCGAGACGTCGTGGAGCACGGCGCGCTTGTCGTAGGATTTCGCGATCGAGCGGACCTCGAGCCCGCCGACCGCCTGCTCCGAGCCTGCCGCCAGACGGGTGAAGGTCGCGGCTTCGTTCATCGGCCGGCCTTAGGGCTGCTTGCGTTGCGGGACGGTGAAGTGGCCAGAGACTCGCCCGCCGCTCTGGTTCACTCCCGGCGGCCCGCCGTCGATCACCGCCCGGCCGGAATCGAGGTCGATCACCAGCCGCGAACCGTTCACCTGATTGTCGCCGCGATTGAGCTGGACCGCGCCGATCAGAGTGATCAGCTTGCGGTCGAGGTCGTAGATGCCGAAATCGCCCTTGGCCGTTTCCGACGGGCTGTGCACCGTCACTCCGCCGGCGGCGTCGAGGCGCCGGATCTGCACGCCGCCGCTGGCCTGCGAGCCGCCGCTGTAGGCGACCGTCAGGCGGGCGGTGTCGAGCGTCAGCTCAGCCTGCTTGACGTGGACGTTGCCGGCGAAGATCGCCCGGTCGGCGCTGTCCTGGACCTCGATCCGGTCGGCGCTGACGTCGACCGGGGCGTTGCTGTTGTGGCCCTTGAGCGCAGACACCGAATCCTGCTTCTGCTGGGCAAGCGCGACTGTCGCCGCGGCTCCGAACAGAGCTCCAAAAGCAGGCCAAGCAAGGATGATGCCGAAGGATCGCATCGGCTTCATCTGACCGCCCCTTGGACGATTTTCAAGCGAGTCCCGCCGTCGAGCATGACTTTGCGCTCGCCGAGGTCGGCGCGCAGCCGGCCGGCCTGGAACTGCCCGAGCCGCATCTGGCCGGCGACCGGGCCGGAGCTGGCCAACTGGCGCTGCTTCAAGTCGACCAGCACGTCGCGAGTCTCGAGCCGATAGCCGTCGGGCCCGACGACCCGGACCGGGCCGCTGACCGCCATCTGCTGGGTGTCGAGGTCGTAGCGGCCCTCGTTGGCGGCAATCATCAGCGGCCCGTTGGCGAGCGCGAGGCGGGCGAACATCCCCCGGATGTCGACCACCGGGATTTCGGAGCTGCGCTGAAGCGCCTGGCGGGCGATGATCTCGAACTGCTGGCCCTTGTTGTCGGCACCGACATAGCGGGCGGTCTCGACGCGCATCCGTTCGGGCACGTTCTCGACCTTCTTCTTGTCGAGGATGAAGCTGACGTCGCCCTGCTTCTGGAGCGGCGCGAAGGCGAGGATGGCGATCAGTGCCCCGACCCCGGCCGGAAGCAGGATCTTCGCCCAGCGCACGAGCTTGTCATGGGCGCTGCCGGGGTTGGCCCAACGCTGTTGGTCGGCTCGCTTGCGGGCGGCGGCGTCAGACATGGCCGTCATCCGTCATGGGCGAAAATGTCCTGCTCGGGCCAGCCGGCGAGATCGAGCATGGCCCGGGTCGGGATGAACTCGAAGCAAGCCTGGGCGAGCGCGACGCGGTCTTCGCGCGCCAGCCGCTCGTCGAGCTTTTCCTTGAGCTGGTGGAGGTAGCGCACATCGCTGGCCGCATATTCGCGCTGCGCGTCGCTGATCTCGTCGGCGCCCCAGTCGCTGGTCTGCTGCTGCTTCGACAAGTCGACGTTGACCAGCTCCTTGACCAGTTCCTTGAGGCCGTGGCGGTCAGTGTAGGTGCGGACCAGGCGCGAAGCCGTGCGAGTGCAGTACAGCGGCGCGGCCATCAGCCCGAGGTAGGCCTGCATGATGCCGACGTCGAACCGGGCGAAATGGTAGATCTTCAGGCGATTCGGGTCACCGAGGAGCGCCTTGAGGTTGGGCGCCGAATAATCGCTGCCGCGGCGGAATCGGACCAGATGCTCGTCGCCCTTGCCGTCGGCGAGCTGAACCAGGCACAGGCGATCGCGGCCCGGAACGAGGCCCATCGCCTCGGTGTCGACCGCGATCGGCCCGTCCGCGAAGCGGGCGTCGGCGGGCAGGTCCTCCTCGTGGAAATGGATCGCCATTCAAGGTCCTTATCAAGCCGTTCCTGAACCACTTTAGTCCCCCTGCGCCGGTCCGCGCCACCCCACGGGAATCGAATCACTAGAGCGGCCCATATTTTTCCTGTAAGGCCGCGAACGGTGCGTGTGTGGGAAACGCACCGGCCGGTTGCGCTTCGGGCCCAGCGCGTTGGTTCTGTTTGACTGGGGCACATAAGAAGTTTGGACACGCATGGGTTTCGACAGAGGGCGTAAAGGCGACCGCGGAGGGCGCGGTCGCGACAAGCGCGACGGTTTCGGCGAAGAGAGTTTCGCGGGGGATTTCGGCGGCGGTGGATTCCAGGAGCGCGGCGGCTTTGGCGGCCGCGGCGGCTTTGGTGACCGCGGCGGCGGCGGCAGCGGTTATGGCGGCGGCGATCGCTTCGGCGGTGGCGGCGGCGGTTTCCGCGGCGGCGGCGGTGGCGGCGGCGGCTTCCGCGGCGGCGGTGGCGGCGGAATGCCTCCGCAGGTCGTCGGCGAAGGCAAAGGCGTCGTCAAATTCTTCAACCCGCAGAAGGGCTTCGGCTTCATCGTCCGCGATGACGGAGGCGAGGACGTGTTCGTCCACATTTCCGCGGTCGAGCAGGCCGGGTTGACCGACCTCGCCGACGGCCAGCCGCTCGAGTTCACTCTGGTCGATCGGGGCGGCCGCATCTCGGCGACCAACCTTCGCATCGAGGGTGAGCCGATGGCGGTCGAGCGCGCCGAGCGCGCGCCGCAGCGCCAGCTGACCGGCGAGAAGGCCAGCGGCACGGTCAAGTTCTTCAACGCCATGAAGGGCTTCGGCTTCATCCAGCGCGACGACGGCCAGCCCGACGCGTTCGTCCACATCTCCGCGGTCGAGCGGGCCGGCATCCCGACCCTCAACGAGGGCGATCGTCTGGAATTCGAGATTGAGGTCGACCGTCGCGGCAAATATGCGGCGGTGAACCTGCAGCCGATCAGCTAGCCCTATTCCAAGGGGGCGATGGAGCCGGCGGGACCCGCGTTCCGCCGGCTCTTTTCATTGCGCGCTGGCGTAGAAGGCCGCGAGGTCGGCCTTGAGCTGGCGGGCCGAAGCCGGGTCGATGTACATCATGTGGCCCGCTTCATAATAGGTGAAGCGGACGTTCGCCTGGAGCTGCGGCTCCAGCGCCAGATGGCCGAACTCATAGTCGGCGCCGTGGAACGGTGTCGCCAGGTCGTAATAGCCGTTGACCGACAGCACCTTCATCCGCGGATTCTGGCGCATCGCATTGGCGAGGTCGACGCTGGTGTCGGCGATCTGCTGGTCGCCGTCGGGGCCCTTGTGCTGGAAGTTCCAGCCGTCCGGCCCGCCGTAGATCGCGGCATAATTGTTGGGCCGGTAGAGCAGCTGCGTCTTGTAGCCGAGGTCGCGGAACAGATAGTCGTTGAGGGCGCCGACGAAGGCGCCGGTGATCGCGCTCGCCTGCGGATCGTAGCTGGTTCCGGCGCCGGCGTTGTCGGCCTCGGTGCCGACGTAGCGCGAATCGATCCGGCCGATGATCTGGTGGCGGTCGCGGAGCAGCTCCCGGCGGAAGCGGTCATCCTGCACGCGCAGGTTCGAACGCAGGATGTAATCGGCGGAGATGCCGAGGAAGCGCGACATCTGCTGCGCGATCGACTGCTTCTCCTCGGCGGTCAGCGCGTTCCCCTTCTGCAGCGCCGCCGTGTAGGGCCCGGCCGCGAAGGCGCTGGCATCGGCCAGGAATTGCCTAAGCTCGGGCTTGGGCTCGATCTTGCCGTGGTACCAGGCGTTGGCCGCGAGGGTCGGGAAGAAGTTGACCAGCGACTGGTCGCCCTGGAAGTCGGCGAAGTTGAACACGGTCGAGACGAACGCGATGCCGTTGAGCTGCACCCCCTGGTCGAGCAGCTTCTGCGACAGGCCGGCGGCGCGGGTCGTCCCGTAGCTTTCGCCGATGATGAACTTGGGCGAGTTCCAGCGGCCGTATTTGGTCAGGTAGCGCTGGATCGTCTTGGTGAAGGCGTCGAGGTCCTTGTCGACCCCGAAGAAGTCCTTCGGCTCGGCCTTGCCCAGCGGGCGCGACAGGCCGGTGGTCGGGGCGTCGATGAACACCAGGTCGGTGAGGTCGAGCAACGTGTCGGGGTTGGCGCCGTAGCGGAACGGCGGCCCGGCGACCGTCTCCGGGCTCGACGCGTCGACCTTCATCGGGCCGAACGAGCCCATGTGCAGCCACATGGTCGACGAGCCCGGGCCGCCGTTGAACAGGAAGGTGACCGGCCGCGGCCGACCGCTCGGGGGCGCGGTGTAGGCGACGTAGAACATGCTGGCGGTCGGCTCGCCGTCATCGTTGCGGATTGTGAGGTGGCCCGGCGTCGCGGTGTAGGCCAGAGTCCGCCCGTGCAGCGCGATCGAGCGCTTCACCGGCTGCGCGTCTTCCTCGACGCTGGCCTTGACCTGGTCGGGGTTGGGCTTGGGCGCTTCGGCCTTGGCCTCCTTCGACGGCGTGTCGCCGGCGGGCGTGTTCTGGGCGAGCGCGGGCGCGCTGCTGCCCAGGGCCAGCGCGAGTGCGAACATGGAGGTGCGGGTCATTCGGCGCCTTTCATCGGAATCACATTGCCGCGGACCATGACATAATGGACGCGCTGGACAGCCGTGGGATCGACCAACGGGTCTCCCTCGACTGCAATCAGGTCGGCCGACTTGCCCGGGTCGAGCGTTCCGGTCTCGGCGGACAAGTCCATGAGGTCGGGCCCGCCCTTGGTCGCGGCGATCAGCGCATCGCGAGGGCTCATCCCGCCCTTGGTCACCATCAGCTCGACTTCCTGGTTGGCCTCGCCGTGCGGAGCGACGGCGCTGTCGGTGCCGAGCGCGATCTTCACCCCGGTGCGATAGGCGAGGTTGAGCCCCTTGCCCCACGAGGCGAGCGTCTGGCGGGTCTTGATCTCGGATGCCGGCGACATCTTGCCGGTGCCGAGCAGCCGCTGGATGCCGCTGAACGCCATCAGGGTCGCGGAATAATAAGTGCCGTGGGCCTTCATCGCCTTGGCCCCGGCTTCGTCGAGGAAGGTGCCGTGCTCGATCGAATCGATCCCGGCGTTGGTCGCCGCGAGGATTCCGCGGGCGCCGTGGGCGTGGGCTGCAGTCTTGAGGTGCATGGCGTGAGCCATGTCGACGATGCCCTTCAGTTCGGCGTCGGTGAAATGCTGCTCGAGGCCCATGTAACCGGGATCGAGCACGCCGCCGGTCGCCATCACCTTGATCACGTCGACGCCCGCGGCGGCGAGCTGCCGAACGACCTTCTGGCATTCGTCGACGCCGGTGCAGACGGAGGGATTGAGGTGGGCCTCGTTGACCGCGGCCGCGAGTTCCGGCGGAAGCCCGGTCGCCTCGTCGCCGTGGCCGCCGATGATCGACAGCGGCTCGCCCGAAACCCGGATTCGCGGCCCCGGGAAGCGACCCTCGGCGACCGCGTCGCGAACCGCGATCACCGACGACGTGTCGCCGCCGAGGTCGCGGACGGTGGTGAACCCGGCCCGGGCCATGTCGAGCGCGTGGGTCAGTCCCTCGGTGACGGAATAGGCATTCGAATATTTCTGGGTGAAGCCCATGTACCAGGGCGTGCCCGACGTCTGGGTCAGGTGGACGTGGACGTCGGTCATGCCCGGCATCACGGTTCGGCCGCGCTCGTCGACGACGATCGCTCCGGCGGGCGCGGTGAAGCCGCTTTCGATGCGGCTGATCCGGCCGTTGTCGACGATCACCGTCGAATTGCCGCGCGCCGGCTGGGCCGCGTCGACGATCAGCCGGCCGGCCTGGATCGCATAAGTTTCGGCATTGGCTGCGGTCGCGGCCATCAGCGCGGCCGCGCCGGCGAGCAGATGTCTTAGCATGGTAGCCCTCTCTCCCGGAGAGGGACGATTAACGCGTGCCGCGCGCTCTTCAAGTCACCAGCGATTGCAAATTTGTAATGTGGTCGGCCTCCGCCGCCGGCTTGTCGGTGCGAATCCGGCTGATCCGCGGGAAGCGCATGGCGAGGCCCGACTTGTGCCGGCCGCTGCGGTGGATCGAATCGAACGCGACTTCGAGCACCAGGCTCTTCTCGACCTCGCGCACCGGGCCGAAGCGCTCGAGCGTGTGGCCGCGGATCCAGCGGTCCAGCCATTTCAACTCGTCGTCGGTGAAGCCGAAATAGGCCTTGCCGACCGGCAGCAGGTCTGCCCCAAGGGACGGATCGCCGGTCCAGCAGCCGAACGTATAGTCGCTGTAGTAGCTCGACCGCTTCCCCGACCCGCGCTGGGCGTACATCAGCACGCAATCGGCGGTGAGCGGGTCGCGCTTCCATTTGTACCACAGGCCGGTGCGCCGCCCGGCGACATAGGGGCTGTCGCGGCGCTTCAGCATGATGCCCTCGATGGCCACGTCGCGGGCGTTGGAGCGCAGCTCCTCGAGCTCGTCGAAGTCGTTCGCCTCGATCAGCTGCGACACATCGAAGCGCTCGCCGTCGAGCTGCCCGGCGAAGGCTTCGAGCCGGCCGCGGCGCTCCGTCCAGGCGAGCTCGCGCAGGTCGTCGTCACCGTCGAACAGGATGTCGTAGAGGCGGACGAACGCCGGGTAGGACCCGAGCATCTTCTGGCTGACGTTCTTGCGGCCGAGCCGCTGCTGGAGCGCGTTGAAGCTTGCGGCAGCGCCGCCGTGCACGTCGGCGACCCCTTGATCCGAGCCGCGCACCAGCAGCTCACCGTCGAGCACGCCCCTGGTGCGGAAGGCCTCGGCGACATCCGGGAAACTGCCGGAAATATCGTCCCCGGTGCGGCTGTACAGTCGGGTCTCGCCGCCGGCGTGGACCAGCTGGACCCGGATCCCGTCCCATTTCCATTCGGCCGCATAGTCGGCGAGCGCGACCCTGGTCGCTTCGAGCGGGTGGGCGAGCATGAACGGGCGGAACACCGGAACGTCGCGCGTGGTCGGCTGCGCGCTCCGCCCCTCCGCCCAGTCGAACAGCTCGGCGAACGGCGGCTTCAGGCCATGCCAGACCTCCTCCACCGCATCGAGCTCGAGCCCGAAGGCGTCGGCCAGCGCCTGCTTGGCGAGGCGCGCATTGATCCCGACCCGAAGCTCGCCGAGCGCGAGCTTGAGCAGCGCGAATCGCCCCGACGCATCAAGATGGTCGAGCATGTCCGCGAGGATGCGCGGCGCGTCGAGCTTCGAGGCGGCGCGCAACCGCTCGATCGCGCCGGTGATGCTGATCGTCGCGTCGTCGACCTCGGGCGGCTCGCCCGGCGGGGCCGGCCACAGCAGCGAGACGGTTTCCGACGTGTCGCCGACATAGTCGCGGCTCATGTAGAACAGCACCGGGTCAATCCGCTCCTCGACCAGCCCGCGGATCGCCGCCGGCTTGACGTGCGGGATGTCGAGCGTCCCGGTCAGGGCGGCGAGGCCGTAGCCGCGGTCGGGGTCCGGCGTTTGCTTGAGATAGTCGCCGATCAGCTTGAGCTTGGTGTTGCGCGAACGCGTGTAGACGAGGTCGTCGAGAAGCTGCGAGAAAGCGCGCATGGCGCTTTCAATGCACGAGCGGCGTTACGGTGTCGAAGCGCTCAGCGAATACGGACGGCGAGGGCGGCGAGCATCGCCGTGCAGTCATGATCGGAATGGCAGTCGAACGCTTCGTCGACATGCTCGAGACAGGAGTGCATCGAAATCCGGTGGCCGGGCAGCAGCGCGAGCTCCGCCGTGCGATGGGCGAGGCTCTCCAGCGCGGCGAGGCCGTGGTCGGCGGCCAGTTGGCGGATCGAGTCCATCCGGGCGTATAGCGCGAGTGGCGAAATGCGCGGTCCGGCATCGCGGATCTCGGTGATGCGCGCGGCGACCTGCGTCCTCAAATGCGCGAGCTGGTCGGCCGTCATCACCTGCCTCCTCGATTGAGCGCAGGTTCAAGCAAGTTGGTTAAGCCTCCGTTACGAATCCGCGTCGGTTGACAGAATCGGCCCGGTGCGTCATTTGCGCCACGACTTGGGGCGGCGCTTGGCCGCTTTTATTTTTTGAAATCGGGATTTTTCCAATGGCGAAGCCGGCAACGGTCAAGATCAAGCTCGTCAGCACCGCGGACACGGGCTTTTTTTACGTGACCAAGAAGAACCCGCGCACCCAGACCGAGAAGCTGAGCTTCAGGAAGTACGACCCGAAGGCGCGCAAGCACGTCGAGTTCAAGGAAGCCAAGATCAAATGATGCAGCGGGGCTAAGCCCCGATGTGACATTTGACCCCGGGCCGCGACCCGGCGGTCCACCTACAAGAAGAACACGCAGAGCCCGGCTTCCGCGGGAATGACCGCTACCGCTGCGATTCTTCCTCGCCGCCGGCTTCGCTCGGGCCCGGCCCGTCAACCACATTGTTCTCGGGATCGGCGGCGCCGTCGCCGCTGTGCAGCAGCTGGTCGACCGTCTCGGCAAAGCGCATCACCGAAATCGGCTTGGACACATAGGCCTGCGCCCCAGCGGCGCGGATCCGCTCCTCGTCGCCGCGCGCGGCATAAGCGGTCACGGCCATGATCGGCACGCCCGACAATTGCTCGTCGGCGCGCATCATCCGGATCAGGTCGAAGCCGGTGACATGGGGCAGCTGGATGTCGGTGATCACCAGGTCGGGCGCGAAGTCGTGCGCCGCGTCGAGCGCCTGGCGGCTGTCGGTCACCGCCTGCGGCTCGTGGCCGTGGGCCGCGAGCAGGTCGCAGAACAGTTTCACGTTGAGGGCATTGTCCTCGACGATCAGGATCCTGGCCAACCCGCTTCCCTCATTCCAACCCGACTTCTAGAGCCTAGGGCATGATGCCCGAGACGCCAACCGACGCGCACGCGCTCGCGTTAACAGCATTGGCCGCGACTCTGGCCGACGAACGACGCGCGCGCCGGTTCCTCGACCTGACCGGAATCGGGACAGAGCAGCTCCGCCGGACGGCGGATGACGCGGCGCTGCTCCTGGCGCTGATCGGCTTCCTCGAGGCCCACGAGCCCGATCTCCTCGCCGTTTCGGAGCTGATCGGGGTGAAGCCCGACGTCCTCGTCGCCGCCCGGCGAACCCTCGAATCGACCATGGAGCAGCAATGACCAGGACCATCCTGATCACCGGCGCGACCGCCGGATTCGGCGCGGCCGCGGCGCGCAAGTTCGCCGCCGGCGGCTGGCGGGTGATCGGCACCGGTCGCCGCGGCGACCGATTGAAGGCGCTCCAGGACGAGCTCGGCGACGCCTTTCTGCCACTCGAGGTCGACATGCGCGACAAGGACGCGCTCGACGGCCTGGCCCGGCTCGACCCGCCGTGGGGCGAGTTCGACCTGCTGCTCAACAATGCCGGCCTGGCCCCGCCCACCGACCCGCTGCCCGAGACCGACTGGGAGCGGATCGACCAGGTCATCGACACCAACGTGACCGGCCTCGTCGCCGTGACCCGTGCGCTGCTGCCGAGGCTGATCGAGCGCAAGGGGCAGATCATCAACCTGTCGTCGGTCGCGGCGACCTACCCTTACAAGGGCGGGGCGGTCTACGCCGGGACCAAGGCGTTCGTGCGCCAATTCTCGCTCGACCTGAGGTGCGACCTCGCCGGCACCGGGGTGCGGGTGACGTCGATCGAGCCGGGCATGGCCGAGACCGAGTTCACCATCGTTCGCACCGGCGGCGACCAGGCTGCGTCGGACAAGCTCTACGCCGGCATGGACCCGATGACCGCGGAGGATCTCGCCGATCTCTTCTGGTGGCTCGCCAACCTGCCGCCGCACCTCAACATCAACACCATCGAGCTGATGCCGGTGACCCAGAGCTGGGCCGGGTTCACGGTCGAGCGCAAATAACGTCATTGCGAGGAGCCGAAGGCGACGCGGCAACCCAGCTCCGCGCCGCTGGATTGCTTCGCTCCGCTCGCAATGACGGTTGACGTTACTCATCACGAAGTGTTGAGCGCCAAGTCATGAGCATCGACCAGCGCCTCGCCGAACTCGGCGTCACCCTGCCCCAGCCCGCGGCCCCGATCGCGGCCTATGTCCCGGCGGTCGAGCAGGGCGGACTGCTGCACATTTCCGGCCAGATCAGCTTCGCCGAGGACGGCAGCTTGATCAAAGGCCGACTCGGCGAGGACGTCGATCTCGACGGCGGCGTCGCCGCGGCGCGGCGCTGCGGGATCATGCTGCTGGCGCAGATGAAGGCGGCGCTCGGCTCGCTCGACCGGGTCGAGCGGGTCGTCAAGCTCGGCGTGTTCGTCAACAGCGCGCCAGCCTTCGTCGACCAGCCGAAGGTCGCCAACGGCGCGTCGGAGCTGATGCAGGAAGTGTTCGGCGAGGCCGGGCGCCACGCCCGTAGCGCGGTCGGCGTCGCGGTGCTGCCGCTCGGGGTCGCGGTCGAAGTGGATGCGATCGTCGCGGTCAGGGCCTGACCCCCTCGATCCGGGCCCGGCTGGGTTCGCCCATCGCGGCCTGCACTGCGGCTCGGAGTTTCCGGAGAACAGTCTGGTTGCCTTCGCCGCCGCGCTGGAACTCGGCTCCGGGATCGAATGCGACCTCCGCCTGACCAGCGACGATCGCATCGTCGTGTTCCACGACGCCGACGCCTGGCGGATGTGCGCCAGCCCGCTGAAGATCGGCGCGGCGACGCTTGGCGAGCTTGGCCGGCTCACCATCGGCGGCCGCCCGATGCCGACGCTCGAAAGCCTGCTGGCGCTGGTCGACGGGCGCGTTCCACTGCTGCTCGAGGTCAAGGTCGCCGATGACGTCTGGCGCTGGATGCCGGCGCTCCGCGAGGCGCTCGGGGCCTATGCCGGCCGGCTCGGCGTGATGAGCTTCGATCCGCGGATTGCGCGCCTGCTCAAGACCAACCTGCCGCACGTTCGGCGCGGCCTGGTGATCCGCGGCACGCTCTCGGCGTGGCGCCGCGGCATTGCCCAATGGCTCGCCGACCCGCAGTTCGTGGCGGTGGATCGGGCGGCGCTCGGCAAATCCTGGGTCACGCGGGCCCGGAGTCGCATGCCCGTGTACAGCTGGACCATCCGCACTGCCGCCGAGCGCAGGCAAGCCGAGGTTCAGGCCGACGCGCTCATCTGGGAAGGCGATGGCCGACCGCGAGTCTGAATTTGTCGCCAAGCTCGCGTCGGGCGTGTCGGGGCTCAACGCCCGCGCCTGGGACCGGCTCGCGGGCGACGATCCGTTCGCCGGCCACGCATTCCTCTCGGCGCTCGAGGATTCGGGCAGCGTCGGCCCTGGCACCGGCTGGACTCCGGCGCCGATCCTCATCGAGGACGATTCGTCCCACTTGCTCGCCGCGGCGCCGGCCTGGCTCAAGACCCACAGCCAGGGCGAATATGTGTTCGACCACGGCTGGGCCGAGGCATGGGAGCGCGCCGGCGGCCAATATTATCCCAAACTGCAGGTCGCCGTTCCGTTCACCCCGGTCCCGGGCGCACGGCTGCTCGGCGGCCGGCCGCAGCACCTGCTCGCCGCGATCGAGGCGGTGACGACCCAGAACGACATGTCGTCGGCGCATATCACCTTCGCCGACGAGTCGGCTGTGTCCGAAGCCGAGCGGCGCGCGTGGCTGATCCGCCACGGCATCCAATATCACTGGTTCAACCGCGGCTACGCCAGCTTCGACGCGTTCCTCGCCGCGTTGCGCAGCACCAAGCGGAAGACGATCCGGCGGGAGCGGGCGGCGGCGTTGGCGGGGGTTCAGGTCCGCACGCTCCGCGGCGGCGAGGTCGGCCCGGCCGAATGGGACTCGATGTGGGCCTTCTATCAGGACACCGGCTCGCGCAAATGGGGCCGGCCCTACCTCACCCGCGCCTTCTTCGACCTGATCGGCGAGCGGATGGGCGACCGGCTGCTGCTGTTCTTGGCGGACCGCGGCGGCCGCCCGATCGCCGGCGCGCTCAACGTGATCGGCTCGGACGCCCTCTACGGCCGCTATTGGGGCTGCATCGAAGAAGTGCCGTTCCTCCATTTCGAGCTGAGCTATTATCGGGCGATCGAATGGGCGATCGACCACGGCCTGTCGTCGGTCCAGGCCGGCGCGCAGGGCGAGCACAAACTCGCGCGCGGCTACGAGCCGGTGCTGACCCGCTCGGCCCATTTCATCCCGAACCGGAGCTTCCGTGCGGCCGTCGCCGACTTCCTCGAGACCGAGCGGGCAGCGATCGCCCAGGACATTGCCTGGCTGGCCGGCGCGCTCCCCTATCGCTCCTCCTCGCCGGCGTAGATCGCGACCCGCCGGCCGGCGGCGTCGGCCATGCCGCGGTACATGGCGGGCGTGGTGAAGCCCCACGCCGCCTCGCCGGTCGGAGTGACCGCGATCAGCCCGCCGGTCCCGCCGAGGTCGCTGATGTCGGCGAGCACGCCGTCGAGCGCCTGCTGGAGCGTCGCCCCGCCGAGCCGCACCCGCTCGGCGAGCTGGTGGGCGGCGACCGCGCGGATGAAATATTCGCCCGAGCCGGTGGCCGAGACCGCGGCCGAGCGGTCGTCGGCATAAGTGCCGGCGCCGATCAAAGGCGAATCGCCGATCCGGCCCCAGCGCTTGGCGGTGAGCCCGCCGGTCGAGGTCGCCGCTGCGACATGGCCACGCGCGTCGAGCGCGACCGCGCCAACGGTGCCATATTTGACCGCGGCGTCGAACCCGCCGCCGGCGAGCAGCTCGTCCAGCTGACGCCGCCGCTCTTCGGTCACGAACCATGCGGGATCGACCTGCTCGAGCCCGGCGTCCTCGGCGAACCGGTCGGCGCCGCGGCCGGTCAGGAAGACGTGCGGGCCCTGCTCCATCAGCCGCCGCGCGAGGCTGACCGGCGCGCGCGTCGTCTGCAGCCCGGCGACCGCTCCGGCGCGCCGATTGCGCCCGTCCATGATCGCCGCATCGAGCTCGACCGAGCCCTGGTCGGTCAGTGCGCTGCCGCGCCCGGCATTAAAGCAGGGGTCGTCCTCGAGCAGGCGGACGCTCGCCTCGACCGCGTCGAGCGCAGCCCCGCCGGGGCCGAGGATCGCCGCAGCCGCGTCGAGCGCCGCGCGCAATCCTTCGCGCGCCCGCTCCTCATGGTCCGGATCGCCCTGCTTCGGACGCATCGCGCCCGCGCCGCCGTGGATCACCAGTCGCCAGTTTATCGCCATCCTCTGGGCCATAGCGAGGCCCTCGCCGCGATTCCAGTTGACGACCGATTAGCTGGCATATAATTATGATATCAGTTTAAGGGAGGCAAAAGTGGCCAACGATAAAGTCATTGCCCTGACCGCGACCGCGGAACGCCCGGCGTCGACCGTCAGCGGATATGCGATGCTGGTGGTGTTGCTGCTGGCGATCGTCGCGGACATCTACGCGATCGCCTCGCTGCCCGAGACGGGCGGGGCGGCATTCAGTGTCCTCATCCTGATTCTGGCGACCCTGGTCTTCATCCTGGTCATGCCGGGCTTCTACATGCTCCAGCCCAACCAGGCGGTCGCGATCACCCTGTTCGGCGCCTATCGCGGCACCGACCGCACCACCGGGCTGCGCTGGACCTGGCCGTGGATGGGCAAGAAGAAGCTCTCGGTCCGCGCCAACAACTTCATTTCCGACAAGATCAAGGTCAACGATTTGCGCGGCAATCCGATCGAGATGGCGGCGCAGATCATGTGGCGCGTGGTCGACACCGCCCAGGCCCTGTTCGACGTGGACGACTACAAGCAGTTCGTCCGGGTCCAGGTCGAGGCCGCGATCCGCACCATCGGCTCGCGTTATCCCTACGACGATTTCGAGCATCAGGAGGTCAGCCTGCGCGGCAACCACGATGAGGTCGGCGTGGCGCTGAAGAAGGAATTGATCGCCCGGCTCGAAGTCGCCGGGATCACGATCGACGAATGCGGCTTCACCTATCTCGCCTACGCGACCGAGATCGCCGGGGCGATGCTCCGCCGCCAGCAGGCGCAGGCCGTCGTCGCGGCGCGCCGGACGCTGGTCGACGGCGCCGTCGGGATGGTCGAGATGGCGTTGAGCGCGCTGAGCGAGAAAGGCGTCGTCGAGCTCGACGACGAGCGCCGCGCGGCCATGGTCTCGAACCTGATGGTCGTGCTGTGCGGCGAGCGCGACACCCAGCCGGTCGTCAACACCGGAACGCTGTACACCTAGGGGCGGCGCGGTGAGCGGCGAGCGCAAAGCCTATCCGCTCCGGGTCGACCCCGCCTTGTGGGCGGCGGTCGAGCGCTGCGCCGCCGCCGAGTTGAGAAGCGTCAACGCGCAGGTCGAATGTCTGATTCGCGAGGCGCTTGCGGCGCGCGGGGTGAGGTTGAAGATGCCGGAGCCGCGCAAGCGCGGCCGGCCGCCGAAGGAGAAATGAGATGAGCGAAGGTCCGGAATGGTTTGCGGCCAAGCGCTACGGCTACGGCGCGAGCCTGCCGATCAGCTGGCAGGGCTGGGCGGTCGTGCTGGCGTTCTTCCTCGTCGTCGGTGTCGACGCCTATTTCTTCGCCACGCGCCTGCTCCCGCTGATTGCGGTTCTCGTGCCGGCCGTGGTCGCGCTGATCGTCGTCACCAACCGGACGACCCGCGGCGGCTGGCGCTGGCGCTGGGGAGAGGGCGACTAAAGCCTTGCTTTGATTGGCGCCCGGCCGGCGCCTATATGCAGCCGATGTCTTCCATTCGCCCGTGGCGCGATATCGAGCGGCGCAAGTCGCGGCAAATCATGGTCGGCTCCGTGCCCGTGGGCGGGGACGCGCCGATCAGCGTCCAGACCATGACCAACACGCCGACCGAGGACTCGGCCGCGACGATCGACCAGATCCGCCGCTGCGAGGAGGCCGGGGCGGACATCGTCCGCGTTTCGTGCCCGACCGCGGCGGCGACGGCGGCGCTGAAGGACATCGTGCGTGCGGCGCGCGTGCCGATCGTCGCCGACATCCACTTCCACTACAAGCGCGCGCTCGAGGCGGCGGACGCCGGCGCGGCCTGCCTCCGCATCAACCCCGGCAACATCGGGTCGGAGGAGCGGGTTCGCGAAGTGATCGCCGCGGCCCGCGCCAACGGCTGCGCGATCCGCATCGGGGTCAATGCCGGGAGCCTCGAGAAGGACCTGCTCGAGAAATATGGCGAGCCGTGCCCCGAGGCGCTGGTCGAGAGCGCGCTCGACCACATTCGGATCCTCGAGGACCATGGCTTCCGCGACTATAAGGTCGCGGTCAAGGCGAGCGACGTGTTTCTCGCCGTCGCCGCCTATCAGCAGCTGGCTGACCAGGTGGATTGCCCGCTGCATCTCGGGGTCACCGAGGCCGGCGGCCTGATCGGCGGCACGGTCAAGTCGGCGCTTGGTATCGGCTCGCTCCTGTGGGCCGGGATCGGCGACACCATCCGCGTCTCGCTGTCGGCGGAACCCGAAGAAGAGGTTCGCGTCGGCTATGAAATCCTCAAGAGCCTCGGCATCCGCAGCCGCGGCGTGCGGGTGGTCTCCTGCCCGAGCTGCGCGCGCCAGGGCTTCGACGTGATCCGCACCGTCGAGGCGCTCGAGGAGCGGCTGCAGCATATCAAGACGCCGATGTCGCTGTCCGTGCTCGGCTGCGTCGTCAACGGTCCCGGCGAAGCGCGCGAGACCGACATCGGGATCACCGGCGGCGGCAACGGCACGCACATGGTCTATCTGTCCGGAGTCACCGACCACCATGTCCAGGACTCGGACATGATCGATCACATCGTCCGGCTGGTCGAAGCCAAGGCGGCCGAGCTCGAGGCCGCGGCGACGGACGAAGCGACGCTCGACGCGGCGGAATAGGCTTTAGCCTTTCTTCACTTTCGGGGCGCACCTTCGCGCCATGGCCAAGCTGCTCATCGTCCTGTTTCTCGGCGCGGCGCTGGCCAATTCCCTGGCGCAGGCCAACAGCCAGCCACCACTGCTGATCGACAATAGCGCGACGCTCGACGGCGGCCGTTAGTCGCCGCTAAGCGCGCGGCGTGAACCGCGTCGCCCAGCATCCCCTCCAGGCCTTTGCCGCCGCCCTCGGCGCCGTGGCCGTGCTGTCGCTCATGGACGCGGTGATGAAGCATCTCGTGCTCGCGATCGGCATCGTCGCGGTGAGCGTGTGGCGCGCCGCCGCCAACATGAGCATCGCGGCCGCCCTCTATCTGCCGGTCCGTCAGGGATGGCCGACCCTCGCGAGGCTCAGGATTCACGTCGCGCGCAGTCTGATCATCACGGTCATGGCGTTCCTGTTTTTCTGGGGGATTGCGCGAGTCCCGCTCGCCCAGGCGATCGCGGTCACGTTCATTGCGCCGCTGATCGCGCTGCTGCTGGCGGCGCTGCTGCTCCACGAGCGGATCGGATCGCGATCGGTCGGAGGCTCGCTCGTGGCGTTCGCCGGAGTCGTGGTGATCGTCGTCGGGCAGGCCCGGGCGCAGGTCGGGTCCGAGGTCCTGCTGGGCACCGCCGCGATCATCGGCTCGGCCCTGTGCTACGCCGTCAACATCGTCCTGATGCGCCACCAGGCGCTCGCCGCGAAGCCGCTCGAAATCAACTTCTTCCAGTGCCTCACGATCCTCGCTTTGTGGGTCGCGGCGCTGCCCTTGGTCGGCTTGCCCCACTGGCCGGGCGCGCAATGGCCGTGGGTGGCGGTCGCGGCCACCATGTCGACCTCGGGCACCTTGCTGTTCGCCTGGGCCTATGCGCGCGGCGAAGCGAGCTATCTGGCGGCGACCGAATATAGCGGCTTCCTGTGGGCTGCGCTGTGCGGCTGGCTGGTGTTCCAGGAGCGGGTGTCGCTCTACACGCTGGCGGGAGCGGCGCTGATCGTCGGCGGCTGCTTCATCGCCGCGCGGCGGACCATCACGGAGCCGCCCGAGATCGACGTCGCCGCTTAGCCCGGGCCCGAACCCGAGCCGAGCACGTTGATGGTGAAGGCGAGCACGCCGATGTTGAACACGAAAGCCGCGAAGCAATGGACGGTGACGACTCGCCGGATGCGCTCGTCGGTAATGGTCACGTCCGACGTCTGGAACGTCATCCCGAGCGTGTAGGCGAAATAAACGAAGTCCCAATAGCTCGGCTGCTTCGTCCCGGGGAACTCGAGCCCGGCGTTACCGGCATCCGGTTCCATATAGACCAGATGCGCATAGTGAATGGCGTAGATCGTGTTGGAGAAGAGCCAGGCGAGGACCAGGGTGGCGATGACCAGCGCCTTGGTCAGCGGTTCCGGCTTCTGGGCGACGGTTTCCGCGGCAATCGACGTCAGCAGAACCGCCATGACGATCCCGGTGATGACCAGCAGCAGGGTCTTGTTGGCATCGTTCGCGATCGCATGACGGCGGATGACCGCAGTCTCGCGCGTGCTCAGCAGCGAAATGCTGGCGAGCAGGAAGACCAGGGCGGCGACGTCGAACCCGGCCATGAACCCCAGATATCGCCCATTGAGGACCAGGCAGGCGGTCGGTACCGCTACGAACAGCACGATGAGGAAGGCGAGGAATCGCGGCGCGGAAGTCATGTTGCCGAAGGCGCGGCGCTCAGCCATGGGCCGGGAACGTAACAAATCCCGGTCGCGCCTCAAGTGAAAGGATATTCATGCCCTGGGTCTGGCTGATCATCGGCGGCCTGTTCGAGGTCGGGTTCACGACCTCGCTGCGCTTCGTCGACGGGTTCCGGAACATCCCCTGGACGCTCGCCTTCCTGGTCTCGGTCGCGATCAGCATGGGCCTGCTCGAGGTCGCCTCGCGCGCGATCCCGATGGGCACCGCCTATGCCGTCTGGGGCGGTATCGGCGCGGTCGGGACGGTGGTCGTCGGGATCCTCTGGTTCCACGAGCCGTCGAGCACGATCCGCATCCTGCTGATCCTCGCCATCGTCGCCGCCATCGCGGCGCTGCGGCTCACCGCCTGACCGGCTCCAAATGCGGCGCGATGTCGGGCGCCTCTTCGATCGAGCGGTAGAACCTGGGCGCCGGGAAGGGTCCGCGCGCCTGCTCGTAGGCGTAGCCGAGGTTGAGCAGCAGCTGCTCCGACCATTTCGGGCCGATGAAGCTCAAGCCGACCGGCAGGCCCTTCACCAGCCCCATCGGCACCGTCAGGTGGGGATAGCCCGCCACCGCGGCGAGCGAACCCGCACCGCCGCCCGAGATCTGGTCGCCGTTGACCGCGTCGATCTTCCACGCCGGCGGCATGGTCGGTCCGACCAGCGCCACCACTCGATTGCTCTTGAGCAGCGCATCGATGCCGTTGGGCCCGGCGGCCTGGAAGCTGATCGCCCGCGCCTTCTTGTAGGCCGGATCGGCAAGCCCCTTGGTCTTTTGCGCCTGCTCGAACGTCTCCTGGCCGAACAGCGCCATTTCGTCGCTCAGGTGGGCGCTGTTGAAGGCGATCGCGTCGGCCAGCGTGCGCACCCGGAGCGGCGCCGGGCTCGACTGCAGATATTTGGCGAGGTCGGCCTTGAGCTCGGTCAGCAGCACCGGAAGCTCGTTCCGGCCGATCGCCCGGTCGTCGAACTTCTTGATCTCGACCAGCGTCGCGCCGCGCTCGCGCAGGACAGCGAGCGCCGTGGCGAAGGCGGCGTCGGTGCCGAAGCCCGAGGCGAAGCGCATCACGCCGATCCGCTTGCCCTTCAGCGAATCGGCATTCAGTCGCGCCGCATAATCGGCCTTGTGCCGATCGGCTTCGGCCGTCGCCGGGTCGGCCGGATCGCGGCCGGCGATCGCACCTAGCAAAGCGGCCGCTTCGCGCACGCTCGCCGTCATCGGTCCGGCCGTGTCCTGGCTGTGGCTGATCGGGACGATGCGGGTCCGGCTGACCAGCCCGACCGTCGGTTTCATCCCGACGATGCCGTTGATCGCGGCCGGACAGGTGATCGACCCGTCGGTCTCGGTCCCGATCGCGAGCCGGACGAGGCCGGCGGCGACCGCGGCCCCGCTGCCGCTCGAGCTGCCGCACGGGTTTCGGTCGAGCGCATAGGGGTTGCGGACCTGCCCGCCGACCGCGCTCCAGCCGGAGATCGAATTGTTCGAGCGGATGTTGGCCCATTCGCTAAGGTTGGTCTTGCCGACGATCACCGCCCCGGCCGCGCGCAGCCGGGCGACCAACGGCGCATCGCGGTTGGTGATGTTGCCGGCCAGCGCGAGGCTGCCGGCGGTGGTCGGGAGCGGGCCGGCGAGCTCGATATTGTCCTTGATCAGCACCGGCTGGCCGGCGACCAGCCCGACGCTTCGGCCGGACGAATCATAAGCCCGCGCCTGGTCGATCGCGCTCGGGTCGATCGCCAGGACCGAATGCAGCTGGGGGTCGAGCCGCGCGATCCGCGCCAGCGCGGCGCGAACATTCTGCTCGGACGAGCGGGGGCTCTGGGCCTGCGCGCTGCCCGCCAGCGCGGCCAGCGAAGCCAGCAGCATCAACCTACGCATCGCTACCCCCTTTCACGGGATCAGCGCGGCGCGAGCAAAGCGTCGAGCGTCCCTTCGCCTTTTCCGACCTTCTCCAGCCGCGGGTAGCGCAACCCGCCGTGCCAATCGAGCGTCACGGTCCGGTAGAGGTCGCCGCTGTTGATCAGCAGCACCGGCGCCGCGCCGCTGCCCTTGGCGTTCCGGACCGCGGTCTTGAGGTCGTCAGGATCGAAGCTGCGCCCATTGACCGCGACGATCTTCGTCCCGACCGTGAGCCCGGCATTGAACGCGGCGCTGTCCCACAGCACGCTCGACACTTTGCCGTCGTTGCCGACGACGAAACCGCCCGAGTAGCTGAGGTCGCTGCTCTTGCCGCGCTTGTCGCCGGTCCTGATCCACTTGGCCGGCTCGTCGGTGAACACCAGCCGATAGCCGCCGTCGGTGATTCCCTCGAGCGGCGGCTGGGCGGCGACGGCGTAGACCTTGCGCCGCAGATAGCCGCGCCAGTCGTAGGGCTGGACCGCGTTCAAGGTCGCGACCACATCGTCGAACGTGTAGGTGAGTTCGCCCCAGTCGCGGTCGCGCACGCCGAAGAAGGCCTTCGCGAAGTCGTCGATCGAGCGCCGCCCGTGCGACTGCTGGCGGATGATGCGGTCGACGTCGATCCAGATCAGCTGCCCCTCGCTGTAATAATCTTCGCTGCGCTGCCAGCTGCGCCACGGCTGCGGCGCGCGGCTGGCGATGATCGGGTCGTTGGTCGTGTCGACCAGCGGCCGCCAGGCGCGGCCCGGGGTCGCGCTGCTGTAGGTCGCGGCGGTCGAGGCGATCGCGTCGAGCGTGTCCTGCTTCGACAGCATCCCCGAGCGCGCCCCGAGCACATAGCCCCAGAACTGGGTCTGGCCTTCGTAGACCCACAGCAATTCGTCCTGCATCGGCGTGCGATAGTCGGGCGTCCACAGGTTGGCGCCGCGGCGGAACTTGCCGTTCCAGCTGTGGGTATATTCGTGCGGCAGGAGGTTGCGGTCGCGCAGCGCGTTGTCCCAGTCGACGAAATAGCCGCGCTTCACCCCGTCTTCCGAGCTGCGATGATGCTCGAGGCCGATGCCGCCGAGATTGTCGGAGATGGTCAGCAGGAAGTCGTAATGGTCGTAATGCTGCGCCCCGAAGGCTTTCACCGCCTGCTCGACCAGGCGCTTGTGGGCGGCGATCTGCTCGGGCGTTGCGGCGAGGTCCTCCGCGGTGTCGGCGAGGACGTCGATCGCGACGTCCGGAGTGAGCTCGATCCGGCGGTAATGCGCGCCGGCGATCAACGGCGAATCGATCAGGATCTCGTAGCTGGTGACCGGATAGTCGATCCGGTTGCCGCTCTGCGCGTCTGGCCGAAGCGCCGTCCCGACCTTCCAGCCGGCCGGGACGACGACCGACGCCTGGACCGGGATCTGGCGCACATAATAGCCCGCCGGGTACATCGAGTTGGAAATCCACTGGATGCTCGCCATGTCCGGGGTCGCGACGGTCCGGCCCTGGTTGCTGTCGGTCGGCGAGACATATTGGAAGTCGATGTCGACCGCGCCGACTCCGGCGGGGACGGCGATGTGGAAGGCGGAAACGTCGAGGTCGTCGCGGACCCAGTCGAGCTCGCGCCCGTTGGCGCTGGCGCGGAACCCGGTGACGCTGCGGATGTCGCCGCGCGGGCTGTGACCGCCGGGGATCCACTTGGGATAAAGCATCACCATGTCGCCCGCGGCGGCGACCGGGACGGTCTGGTGGATCCTGAAGATGCCGCGCGTGACGTCCGACGCGTCGACCGTCAGCCGCATCGTTCCGGGATAGGGCAGGTCGCGCGGCGCGGGGATCGTGTCGACCTTGGCGGTCGCCGCCGGGCGGCTGTTCTGGGGCGGGACCGGTTGCGCGGACGTGGGCGCAGCGACCGAGGTCAGAAGCAGGCAAACCAGCGCGACTTTGCGCATCGACGCATTTCCTTGAGTTGTGGCGGGAAAGTTCCGTTCTACCGACTTTGTTCCCGCCGGCGCAATGCGCCGGCACCGCCCGTTCGTCGGCAGCAGTCGGCACTTTGTCGAAGTTCAAGGCGTTGTCATCGCTCGTTCAGTTGGCGCGGATAGGCGGCGGGCATGAGTTCGACTTTCTTCAAGACGGCGCTGTTGCTCGGCGCCGCTTTCCTGTGGCCGGCGGGCGTCTCGGCGCAGACCCAGGAAACGCCGCCTACGACCACCCCGACCGCCGGCCAAAGTGCCGCCCCGCCCGCGGCCGCGCAGCCGGCCGACGAATATGGCGACGAGGAGGAAGCGATCGTCGTCACCGGCGCCAAGCCGCCCGGCTCGGTCGTCGGCGACATCCCGCCCGAGAAGACGCTGACCCCGGCCGACGTCCGCGCGACCGGCGCGACCAGCATCACCGAGTTGCTCGATGCGCTCGCGCCCGAGATCGGCAGCGCGCGCGGCCGCGGAGGCGGCCAGCCGGTCCTGCTCCTCAACGGCCAGCGCATCTCGAGCTTTCGCGAGATGCGCGACATCCCGACCGAAGCGATCCTCCGGGTCGAGATCCTGCCCGAGGAGGTGGCGCTCAAATATGGCTATCGCGCCGACCAGCGGGTGGTGAACATCGTCCTTCGCCAGCGCTTCCGCTCGACCGTCGCACGGCTCGAGGGGGTGGTCCCGACCGAAGGCGGCGAGGCCAGCGGCAACGCCGACGTCACCCGCCTGATGATCCAGCGCAACGGCCGCACGCAGTTCAACCTTCACGCCGAAGGCAACAGCATGCTCAAGGAGTCGGAGCGCGACATCGATCTGGAATCGGTCCCGCCGGGCGCAACCGAGAGCCAGGCGCTCGCCGCGCGCTCGCTGATCGGGACTCGCCGCGACATCCGCGGCGGCGCGATCTTCAACCGCCAGATCCTCGGCAACGTGTCGGCGACCCTCAACACCGAGCTCGAGCATAGCGAAGGCCGCTCGCTGATCGGCCTCGCCGAGTCCGACCTCCAAGTGCTCGACCGCGACACCCGCAGCGACAGCGCCCATCTCGGCGGCACGCTCAACTGGGACAAGTCGCAGTGGCGCTACAACGTCACCGGCAATGCCGACTGGGACCGCAGCGTCACGGGCACCGACCGCGACGACGTCGACTTCCCGCGCGACCGCGCCCGCGAGACCACCACCTCGGCCGACATCAGCGCGACCGCCAACGGCACCCTGTTCAAGCTCCCCGGCGGCAACGCCGGGGCCACCTTCAAGGTCGGTGCGAGCACCGTCGACCTCGACAGCGTCAGCCGCCGCGGGGGCGTCGAAACCGGCGGCTCGCTCGATCGGACCACAGGCACGGCGTCGGTCAATCTCGACCTGCCGGTCTCGCGCCGCAACCGCGACTTCAGCGCGCTCGGCAACTTGACGCTCAACGCCAATGCCGAGGTCGACCAGCTATCGGATTTCGGCACTCTGACGACGATCGGGGCGGGCGCGAACTGGTCGCCGGTCGAGCGCCTCAACCTCATCACCAGCTGGACTCGCGAGGAAGGCGCGCCGACCATCAACCAGCTCGGCGACCCGACCCTGGTCACCGAGAATGCGCGAATCTTCGACTTCACTACCGGGACAACCGCGCTCGTCACCGCCACGACGGGCGGCAACCCGGACCTCGCTTCCGACCGCCGCAACGTGTTCAAGGTCGGCGGCAACTGGCAGCCGTCGGCCAAGCTCGACCTGCGCCTGCGCGCCGATTTCGTCCACCAGCGGATCGAGCACCCGATCTCGAGCATCAGCGCGACTCCGGCGATCGAGGCCGCCTTCCCCGAGCGGTTCGTGCGGGCTGCGTGCGCCCCCGAGCCCTGCGTCGGGCAGCTGGTCAGCGTCGACCTGCGCCCGGTCAATTTCGACCATAGCCAGCGCGACCAGCTGCGCGTCGGCTTCGATTTCTCCAAGCCGCTCAAGTCACGGCGGCCGTCGCAGTCGGTGATCGACGAGATGCGCAAGCAGTTCGGCTTCGGCCCGCGCGGCGCCGGCCAAGGCGGCGCGCCGGGCGGCGCCTCGCCCCCGCCCGAGAGCGGGCCGGGAGCCGGCCCGCCGCCCGAAAGTGGCGGATCGCGCGGCGGCGGCCGCGGCTTCGGCGGCGGTCGAGGCGGAGGGGGTGGCGGCTTCTTCGGCGGCGGCAATCGCGGGCGGCTGACCTTCTCGCTCACCGACACCATCACCTTCGTCGACAAGGTGACGATCGCTCCGGGGCTCGAGCTCGATTATCTCAACGGCGACGCCGCGGGGTCGAGCGGCGGCACCCCGCGCCACCTGGTCGAGGCGCGCGCCGGCTATTTCAACAACGGCCTCGGCGCCCGGCTCGGCGCCAACTATCGCAGCGGCACGCACGTCGACAGCCTGACCGGCGACGACCTCCGCTTCTCGCCGCTCGCCACCTTCGACCTGCGCCTGTTCGCCAACCCCGGCGACATCCCCGAGCTGGTGGTCAGGCATCCCTGGCTGCGCGGCACGCAGGTCCAGCTCAACATCGACAATGTGTTCGACGCCAAGCCCAGGGTCCGCAACGCCGCCGGCGAGGTGCCGTTCAACTACCAGCCCGACCTGCTCGACCCGCTCGGCCGGACGATCGGCATCACCATCCGCAAACTGTTCCTGCCGCCGCCGAACTTCTTCCGCCAGCAGTTCCAGCGGCGCCAGCAGCAACAGCAGCAGAACTCGACGCCGACAGGCTGATTCCGAATTTCGAAGAAATGTGCTTAAGCGCGGCGCAATGACGCCGGTTCAGCCCGTACGGGGCACGCAAAGCCTGCTCGGAGAAGACGCCGACCGCCTCGCCGCGGTCGTGGCGGCGTTCGATCGCGTGCGCTGGCTGTTCGGCTTCAAGCGGGTCGAAGTGCCGACGATCGAGCCGACCCAGGTGTTTGCGCGGACGATCGGCGAGACGACCGACGTCGTCTCAAAGGAAATGTACTCGTTCGAAGACCGCGGCGGCGAATCGATCACGCTTCGGCCCGAGTTCACCGCCGGCATCTGCCGCGCCTATCTTTCCGAAGGCTGGCAGCAGCATGCCCCGCTGAAGGTCGCGGCGCACGGCTCCGCCTTCCGCTACGAGCGGCCGCAGAAGGGCCGCTTCCGCGAGTTCCACCAGCTCGACGCCGAGATCATCGGCGCCGCCGAGCCCCAGGCCGACGTCGAGATCTTGAGCCTCGGCTATCAGCTGCTGCAGGAGCTCGGAATCGCCGATGGCGTCACGCTCGAGCTGAACACGCTCGGCGACCCCGAGACTCGCGAGGCGTGGCGCACCGCTCTGGTCGATTATTTCCAGTCGCATCGCGACGCTCTCTCCGAGGACAGCGTCGCGAGGCTCGAGCGAAACCCGCTGCGAATCCTCGACAGCAAGGACGAGCGCGATCGTAAAATCTGCGCCGACGCGCCCAGCGTCGACCAACATCTCACGAGCGAGGCCTCAGATTTCTTCGCTGCCGTCACCGCCGGCATCGACGCGGCCGGGGTCCCGTGGAAGCGCAACGCGCGGCTCGTGCGAGGCCTCGATTATTACCGCCACACCGCCTTCGAGTTCGTCACCGACCGCCTCGGCGCCCAAGGCACGGTGATCGCCGGCGGCCGCTACGACGGCCTGATCGAAGCGCTCGGCGGCCCGCACACCCCAGCGGTCGGCTGGGCGGCCGGCATCGAACGGCTGGCGATGATGATCGAAGCACCGTCTGAGCGAGACGCTCCCATCACTATTCTTGCTGAATCGGAGCTGAGCCTTTTGAAGGCAATTCGGCTGGCGACTTTCCTCAGAACTCATGTCCCAACCACGCTCGCCGAGCTGCAGGCGCCGCATTGGATCAACCGAAAACCTCGTTTCGAGCTGTCCTACAAAACGTCGCTTAGAAAGCAGTTTGAGAAAGCGCGAAAGCAAGGACATGCGATCATTATCGTCCGCGACGACGGCGCAGAATCGCTAGACACGATGATCCTTGATTTCAAAGCACCTGCAGAGGTTTTCGAGCCCACAGCGATGAGCGCTTTGCTGACGGCTGTGTTTAGTCGAGTGGGAAGCGGTTCATTCAGCGAAACAACCCCGGACGGTTATCCGGCCGATTATAGAGTTGATTTGGCGAAGGTCCGGTGACCCACATCTCGTCGGAACGGATCGCTTCGATCGAGGCAAAGAAGCATCAGCTGTCGGATGCGATGGCGCGGGGCGATCTCGCTCCCGACGAGTTCGTGCGGCTGTCCAAGGAATATGCGCAGATCGAGCCGGTCGCCGCCGCGGCGCGCGAGGTCCGGCGGCTGCGCGCCGAGCTCGAGGTGCTGAACGGCATGGTCGCCGACCCCTCGGCCGAGCCCGAACTGAAGGAAATGGCCGCGGCCGAGGCCGAGGACATCCGCCACCGCCTGCCGGAAGCCGAGCGCGCGCTGGCGATCAAGCTGCTGCCGCGCGATGCCGCCGACGACCGCGCGGCGATGCTCGAGGTCCGCGCCGGCACCGGCGGCGACGAGGCGGCGTTGTTCGCCGGCGACCTGCTGCGCATGTACCAGCGCTACGCCGACGAGCAGGGCTGGCGGTTCGAGCTGATCAGCGCGTCGCCGTCCGAGCTCGGCGGCTACAAGGAGGCGATCGGCTCGATCACCGGGCCCGGCGTGTTCGCCCGCCTCAAGTTCGAGAGCGGGGTCCACCGCGTCCAGCGCGTGCCGGTGACGGAGAGCGGCGGCCGCATCCATACGTCCGCGGCGACGGTGGCGGTGCTGCCCGAGGCGGAGGACGTCGACGTCCACATCGATGATAAGGATTTGCGGATCGACGTCTATCGCTCGTCCGGGCCCGGCGGCCAGTCGGTCAACACCACCGACAGCGCCGTCCGCATCACCCATCTTCCGACCGGCCTGGTGGTCATCCAGCAGGACGAGAAGTCGCAGCACAAGAATAAGGCCAAGGCGCTGAAGGTGCTGCGCACGCGGCTGTTCGAGATGGAGCGCGAGCGCCTCGCGTCGGAGCGGGCGGGGGCGCGCCGGTCGATGGTCGGCTCGGGCGACCGCTCGGAGCGCATCCGCACCTACAATTTCCCGCAGGGACGGGTGACCGACCACCGCATTAACCTGACTCTGCACAAGCTCGAGGCGATCCTCGAGGGGCCCGGGCTCGGCGAACTGGTCGACGCCCTGATCGCCGAGGACGAAGCCGAACGCCTGGCCGGACTCGAGGAAGCGTGAAACCCATTGCCCGCGCGCTTGCCGATGCGGCGCGCCAATTGGAAAAAACCAGCGACACGGCGCGGCTCGATTCCGAGCTGCTGATGGCCGAGGCGCTGCACATCGATCGCGACCGGCTGATCCTCGCGCCGCCCGATCGCAAGGTGCCCGAGCGCTTCTGGGCGATGGTCGAGCGGCGCAAGGCGGGCGAGCCGGTCGCCTATATCACCGGCCGCCGCGCGTTCTGGGACATCGAGCTCCACGTCGGCCCCGGGGTCCTCGTCCCGCGCCCCGATTCGGAGGTGTTGATCGCCTCCGCCATCGAACATTTCGGCCGCTCCGGAGCGCCGCAGCGGATCCTCGACCTGGGCACCGGCCCCGGCACGTTGCTCCTCGCCGCGCTCGATGTCTGGCCGCAGGCGACCGGCCTCGGGGTCGACGTCTCGCGCCAGGCGCTGGCCTACGCCGCCGCCAATGCCCGCCGCCTCGGCTTCGAGGGCCGGCTCAAGCTGGTCCAGGGCAATTGGGCCGACGGCCTGGTCGAGCGGTTCGACCTGATCCTGTGCAATCCGCCCTACGTCCCCGACCACGCCGAGCTCGGCCCGGGGGTGCGCGAATATGAGCCGGACGAGGCGCTGTTCGCGGGCAAGGAAGGGCTCGATGCCTATCGCGTGCTCGCCCCGCAGCTCCCCAAGCTGCTCGAGCGGGGCGGCCTCGCCGCGGTCGAGATCGGCCACGACCAGGCCAAAGCGGTGACCAAATTGCTCAACCGGGACGGGCTCAAGGCGAAGGTCGCGCACGACCTCGGCGGCCGCGACCGTGCCCTCCTGTTAACCTGGGCCAAGGAACACGCCTGACAGAAAATCGCTTGGCTTATCGGCTCGGGCGCACTACATCGGGGGCAGGGCCGGTCCCGCTCCACCACGAAAGCTGTAGAGCGCGTCCCGCCCACCCCCGACGCAATCGGCCGTATCCTCAAGCGCAATGCACGCAAGGTCCGGAACGAGAGGGTCAGGAGCCGGTGCCGCTGGCATCGCCCCTGCATCCTTGTGGCCAAAGGGGTCAGCACTACTGCGTAAGGACGTAGGCATTTGATCAATCAACGACAGGGTGGCCGCCGGCGCGGCCGCGGTGGGCAGAGAGGGCAGAACCTCGGCGGACAGCCGGGCAACCGCCAGGACAACCGTCAGCGCGGCAATGCCGCGCAGCTGCTCGAGAAATACAAGAGCCTGGCGCGCGACGCCCAGCTTGCCGGCGATCGGGTCCAGACCGAATATTACCTTCAGTACGCCGACCATTATTTCCGCGTGCTGGGCGAGAATCGCGCCCGCTTCGAGGACCAGCGCCGCCAGCGCGGCGAGGATTCCGACGAGGATGAGGGCGAGGAGCTGGAGACCGCCGAGGCCGAGGGTGGCGACGAGGAGCGCCGCGGCGACCGCGGCGAGCGCTTCAACCGCCGCGACCGCGAGCCGCGCGGCCGCGATCGCGACCAGCGCCGCTACCGCGACGAGCGCAGCGCCGACCCGTCGGACGAGGACGAGGAACCGGCGTCGCAGGTGAACGGGGCGGACGACGACAGCCTGCCGCTCGACGTGCTGCCGCCGGCGATCGGCGCCGACAGCGCCGCGAGCTTCGAGCCGGTCGAAGAAGCCCCGCCGGCCAGGGCGCCGCGGCGCCGCACGCGCGCGGCCCGTCCGGCCGACGGCGACGACGAGGCTTCCCCCGCGGCCTGACGGCAACCGCTGTTCACGGACAATTAACGGCTGGCGCGCTTGTCTCTCGCCGCGGCGGGTTGACGCGCGTGTTACACTGTAACATCGTCTCGCCCATGCGTAAGGGGGAGATTCGATGCGTAGCTTTGTCCTGTTGTGCAGTGCGTTCCTGGGTGCGGCTCCCGGATACGCGCAGTCTGCGCTTCCCGCCCCCGGTCAGACGGCCCAGGGCGACGTCGCCGTTACCATCTACAACAACGATCGCGCGCTGATCGAGGACAAGCGCACGCTCGACCTCCCGGCCGGCCGAAGCCGCCAGGAGTTCCGCGACGTGTCCGCGAGCATCGAGCCAGCCACCGTCACGCTCAACGGCCGCGGCGTCGGCATCGTCGAGCAGAATTTCGACTTCGACCTGCTGTCACCGTCGGCGCTGATGAAGAACGCCGTCGGTCAGGAGGTGACCGTGGTCCGGGTCAACCCCGGCTCCGGCGCCGAAACTCGGGAGCGCGCCCGGATCCTCGCCACCAACGGCGGCGTGGTGATGCAGATCGGCGACCCGATCGAGGTGCTGCGCGACGACGGCCTGCCGGCGCGGGTGATCTTCGACGGGGTTCCGCCTAGCTTGCGCGCGCGGCCGACGCTCTCGGTGACGGTCCAGAGCGACGGCTCCGGCCGCCGCCCGGTAAGCCTGACCTATCTCACCACCGGGCTCGGCTGGGCCGCCGATTATGTCGCTTTGTTCGACGAGCCGAACGGGCGGATGGACGTCCAGGGCTGGGTGACGCTGACCAACAGCAGCGGCACGCCGTATGTGAACTCCTCGGTTCTGCTCGTCGCCGGCTCGGTCGGCCAGGCGCCGAACCGTTACGATCCCTATGGCCGATATCGGCCGCCGCCACCGCCGGGCGGCCTCGTCCGGGCGGGAACCGAGACCGCCAACCGCGAGCGGCTCGGCGACTTCTACCTCTACCCCCTACCCGAGCGCACGACCATCGCCGACAAGCAGACCAAGCAGGTCAGCTTTCTCGACGTGAAAAACACACCGGCGACGCGCGCCTATGAGTTCCGCAATGGCTGGATGGCGACCAGCGACGAGCCGCAAAGCGCGAACACGGTCCTGCGCTTCTCCAGCTCGCGCGACCAGGGCCTTGGCGACGCGCTGCCGGCCGGAACGGTCCGCGTCTACCAGCGCGACGCGCGCGGCAATCCGCAGTTCGTCGGCGAGCACCAGATCGGCCACACGCCGATGGGCTCGGACGTCGGGCTCGTCACCGGCCAGGCGTTCGACGTGAAGGTGAAGCCGGTGGTCGAGCAGCGCACCCGGCTCGGCTGGGGCCGGTGGAAGACCCAGATGCGCTACACGCTGACCAACGCGACGCCAAAGCCGGTGACGGTCGACCTCGTGCAGGCCGGGCTATGGGGTGATACCAGAATTGAAGTCGAAAGCATGAAGTCCGAACGCCTGAGCGCGGATCAGACGCGGTGGCGCGTCCCGGTGCCGGCCAACGGCGAAGCCACCGTCACGGCGACCTTCGACAGCCGCTACTAAAGCGATGCGGAGCTTCGTGTTTCTCACCGGCCTGGCCCTGTCGGCCCAGCTTCAGGCGCAGGCCGTGGTCACTTCACCGGCGCCGGCGCGGGTGGCGGTGACCGTGTACCGCGATGGCAGTCGCGGGCTTCAGCCGTTCAACCTGCAGTGGCTCGGCGGTTACGCCCTAGTCAGCGAAACGCGCCACGTCCGCCTGCCGGCCGGGACCAGCGAGCTGCGGTTCGAAGGCGTGACCGGCGGGATCGTCCCGCAAAGCGCGATCGTCACCGGCCTCGGTCCGGCGGTGCTCGAGAAGAACCGCGACGCCCGCCTTCTGTCGCCCGGCGCTCTGCTCGATGCCTCGCTCGGCGAGCGGCTGACGCTGCGCCGCACGTCGCGCGCAACGGGCCAGACCGTGGTCCAGGACGCGATCGTCCGGTCGACCGGCGACGGCGTTGTCATCCAGACGGCGGCCGGGATTGAGGCGCTGCGCTGCACCGGTCTCGCCGAGACCCTGACGGCGCGCGACGTGCCCACCGGACTCTCCGCCAAGCCGACGCTCTCGGTTCGAGTCCGCAGCCCCCAACCGGTCGAGGCCGACGTCACGCTTTCGTACATCAGCAACAATTTCGACTGGCAGGCGAATTACATCGCCGAGCTGTCGCCGGCCGGCGACCGAATCTCGCTGTTCGCCTGGATGACGCTCGCGAACGGCGACGCGACCGGTTTCGCCGACGCGCAGACCCAGGCAGTCGCGGGCAAGCTCAACCGCCAGCGGATCAACGTGCCCGCCGGCGAGTCCACGGGCATCTGGATTCGCTGCTGGCCGCAAGGGAAGACCAACGAAATCTACGACACCGCCGGCTACGACATCGTCGTGACCGGATCGCGCATTCAGGCCGGCAGGCTCGTGCCGCCCCCGCCCCCTCCAGCCGCGGAGCGTGACGGCGGCGACGATTATGGACCCGCCATGCTGGCGCTCGAGGAACGGCTCGGCGACGTGAGGCTCTACCGGATTCCTGAAACCGTCACAGTCGCCGCCCACTCGCAGAAACAGGTCGCGATGATCGTCCAGCCGGCCGTCAAGGTGCAGAGTATCGTGCGCCTTCGGACCGAGCTCGGGACCACCGAGCCCGAGCCGATGGAGCGCGTGCTGGTCTCCCGCAACCGCGCGGTGGACGGCCTCGGGCTTCCACTGCCCGCCGGCAGATTGGCCTTGTTCGGCCGGCGCGACGGCCGCCGGGTTCTCATCGGCGAAGGCCAACTCGACGATCGCACGGTCGGGGAGAAGGTCGAGATTCCGGTCGGTTGGGCAACGGGCGTGTTCGCCCGCCAGGTTCAGTCCGAAGATGATTCCGAAATCGGTCGCCTGACGCTCACCAACGACCTTCCACGTCCGCAGACCGCCGAGGTCGAGCTTCCGCTTGGATACCGAGGGGTGGGGAAAAAGCTCGTCAAGCGCGACGGCCAGATGCTGTGGCGGGTCATCATTCCAGCGAACGGAATGGCGAAGCTGACCTTCCGCGCCGGCGAAGACTAGGACTGATCGATCGGCCGCGGCCGGTGCTCGGCGTCGAGCGCGACGAAGGTGAACAGGCCTTCGGTGACCTTGACTTCGGTCGCCCCGAAATCGCGCGCGGCGATGACCTCGATCCGCACCCCCATCGACGTCCGCCCGACCCGTTCGACCTCGGCATAGACCGAGATCAGGTCGCGCAGGTGGATCGGGGCGATGAACTCCATCGCTTCGATCGCCACCGTCGCGACCGGCCCCCTCGAGCGGCGCGAAGCGACGATGCCCGCCGCGATGTCCATCTGGCTCAGCACCCAGCCGCCGAAGATGTGGCCGTTGGCGTTGATGTCGCCGGGACCGGGGATGACGCGCAGGATGGGCGCGCGCTCGAGATCACTCATTCCTCGTCATTCTCCTCGTTGATGTGCGGCGCCGCGGCCTCGTCGTGGCCGCTGTCCGCGCTCAGGAACACCAGGGTCATCAGCCCGGTGCCGAGCAGGACGGTGAGGCCGGCGCCGAGCGCCGTCGCCAGGACCAGGTGAATGCTGGGCGACGTGTCGCCCTGAATGACCAGCAGCACGGCGATGACCGCGATGACAATCGACAGCAGCGCCAGCAGCCGGAAGATCCGCCAGAAGCGCCGCATCAGCGAATGGGGCGGGGTTGGGAGTGGATCGGGGCGGGGCACGTTTGCCCTTTGACGGCGGCGCTCAGGAGTATCAAGGGAACATTCGAGCGAGTCAGGAGGCGAGGCCATGACAATCGCAGCAGTGCTTCGGATCAAGGGCAGCGAGGTCGCGACGATCACTGCCCACGCGCGGGTCGCGGACGCCGTCGCTCGCCTCGGCGAACGACGAATCGGCGCCTTGCCGGTAGTCGAGGGGACGGAGATCGTCGGCATCATGTCGGAGCGCGACGTCATCTACTGCCTGCGCGATCACGGCCCCGAGGTGCTCGACTGGCCGGTCAGCCGGGCGATGAGCTCGCCGGCGATCACCGCCACCCCGGACACCGACGTGCTCGCCGCTTTGGCCCTGATGACCCAGCGCCGGATCCGGCACCTGCCGGTGGTCGAGGCCGGCGAGATCCGCGGGATCGTGTCGATCGGCGATCTCGTCAAGCACCGCATGGAGCGCATCGAAGCCGAGGCCGAAGCGATGCGCAGCTATATCCAGAGCGCTTGAAGAATCCTGCGATTCCAGCTCTTTGCCCGTCTTGAAAGGACGGCTGCCGGCCCTATCTATCAATCAGGCGACGAGCATCCGAAACGGTGCGTCGAGCCGGTCGACCGACGAACTGCAACATTGTTGCAAAAAGTCGGTTGACGGCTGTGGGGCCCACCCATATATGGCGCCTCCAGCAAGCGGACGCGGCCTGGCAACAGGTCTCGCGTTCGTTTCGTGCCTCTTCTTAGTCGGTGTAACCGATGCCCGGAACAATCGAACCGGGGGAGGATGCGCGTCGGCTCTTTGACATTGTCGGTTTAGATGAAGGGACATGTGGGCGGCGGCCCGGTCACCGATAGCCTCTGGGTATCGGACGATCGGTCAAATTTAAGCCGTTCCTTATGGATCCGGGTCGAAGCTTGCTTCGATCGGGAGCTCATATGTCTCGAAAACGCAAACACACCAGTTTTGTGATTTTTGTGCAGGAACGGCTCCCGGAGATTCCGGTCTTGCTCTCGCTTATTCCAGCGGGGGTTTGATCGTACATCAACTTGAGAGTTTGATTCTGGCTCAGAACGAACGCTGGCGGCATGCCTAACACATGCAAGTCGAACGAGACC
>JADMIO010842002.1_pt1 | contig 35724 bp, 37 predicted proteins | sample 8958161 | NCBI WGS metagenome assembly JADMIO01 (sample SAMN16585339, study PRJNA669376) | soil metagenome | isolation source: Crop rotation soil | place: USA: Cullars Rotation, Alabama | collected 2011
CTTTCCCGCCCGCGGGCGCACCGCGCGCACAGTTCGCGCCGCGGGCAGCGCCGCGCGCGGCGCCGCGCATTCCACGCGTCACGCGCATCGAGGATCTCGCGCCCGCCGACCGTCATTTCTTCGATCGCGTCGTGCGCACCCGGGGTCGCGTCGCGGGCCCCTTCGAGATCCTCCTGCATAGCCCCGACCTCGCGGATCGCGTAGCGGTGGTCGGCGAGCCGCTCCTCTACGGCACGGCGATCCCGGCGCCGGCACGAGCGCTCGCGTGGCTCCTTACCGCGGCGGAGCTCGATTGCGACTACGAGTGGAGCATGGCCCGTGCCGCGGCCCAGGAGTCGGGGCTTTCCGCAGCACTGGTCGATGCGGTCGGCACGCGGCAACCATTGCCTGCCGGCACTACGGCGGACCTGAAGGTCGTCGCCGACTTCTGCCAGCAGCTGCTGCGCGGCAATCATCACGTCAGCGACGAGGCCTACCGCGCCACGGTCGACCGTTACGGGACGCCGGCGACGGTGCAGATCGCAGCGACCGTGGGCTACTTCGTGATGCAGGGCGTGCTGCTCAACGCGTTCGAGGTAGCGCCGGAAGGCGAGCCCTCGGCGCTCGTTCTATAGGCCTGGAAAGCGCATTTACGCTCTGAGGCTGAATTGCAGTCAAATCAGATGGAGAATCCGAACGTGGAACTGTGGACCGAAAGCCAGTTGAAGGCGATCGACAAGATGTTGAACCCGCGCTCGATCGCCGTGGTGGGCGCGACGCCCAAGGGCGGCTACGGCGGGCGGCTGTTGAGCGCCCTGCTCAAGGCGAAGGACCGCGTCAGGATCTATCCGGTCAATCCGAACTACGAGGAGATCCTCGGCGCCAAGGCCTACCGCAGCGTGAGCGATCTCCCCGAGGCGCCGGACCTGGTGGGCATCGTCGTGCCCTACCACAAGGTGCTCGACGTGCTGAAGGAGTGCCAGCAGAAGAAGGCCGGGTCGGCGGTCATCATCTCCGCGGGATTCTCGGAGCGCGGCACGGACTCGGGACACGAGCTGCAGCAGAAGGTGGGCGCGTTCGCCCGCGAATCGGGGCTGCGCTTCACCGGCCCCAACTGCCTGGGCGTGGCCAACGTCCGGCAGAACATCTGGGCGACCGCGTCCTCGCGCACGCTCGACGGCCTGACCGGGCACATCGGCCTCATCTGCCAGAGCGGCGCAACGGCCTTCGGCCCGTTCCTGCTTCGCGCCGTGGACAGCGGCATCGGGCTGGGCCACATCATCTCAACGGGCAACGAGATCGACCTCGACTTCTCCGACTTCGCCCGCTACCTGGTGGACGACCCGGAGACGCACGTGATTGCCGGCTTCGTCGAAGGCTTCAAGAACGTCCAGAAGCTGATCGCGGTGGCCGAGCTTGCGGCCAAGCGCGGCAAGCCGATCGTCATCATCAAGATCGGACGCTCGGAATCGGGCGCGCGCGCGGCGCGCTCCCACACCGCGGCGCTTACCGGCGCGGACGCGCTCTACGACGCCGTCTTCAAGCAGTACGGGATCATCCGCGTGCAGGATTACGACGAGCTCCTCGAGTTTTCCCAGCTCTTCGCCCGCAGCCGCAAGCCGAAGAAGCCGGGCATCGCAGTGGTGTCCCATTCCGGCGGCATCAGCTCGCTCACCGCCGACATGATGGGCCAGGCCGGCCTCGATCTGCCGGAGCTATCCGACACCGCGCGCGACGGCATCAACGCCATCCTCAAGGATTTCGGCTGGGCGGCGAATCCCGCCGACGTGACCGGGTTCGCCCGCGGCGAGCACTTCCCGAAGATCATGGACCACATGATCGAGGAGCCGGGCGTGGGCACGCTGGTGGTCGCGAGCGCCGGCCAGGGCGACCAGATCGATCAACTCATCCAGTTGCGCGACCGGACCGACAAGAACATCGCTTTCTTCTGGACCGCGAGCCGGGAGGACAAGGGGCCGCTCGCGAAGCTGAAGAAGGCCAACATCCCCATCTTCTACACGCCGGACAAGCTCGCGCGAGGCTTGAAGTGCCTGCTCGACTACCACGCGTGGCGCGATCACCGGCTGACGGAGGGCGCGGCCTCCGTGCCGGCGCTCACCGCAGAGCAGGAACGGGCGTTCGCGCGGATGCGCGCGCACAAGCGCACGGCGCTCTCCGAGAGCGAGAGCAAGCAGGTCATCGCCGCGTGGGGCATCGCCGGCGCGCGCGAGCTGCCGGCCGCGACCGCCGACGCCGCCGTCGCGGCCGCGCAGAAGCTGGGCTTTCCGGTCGTGCTCAAGGTCGATTCGCCCGACATTCTCCACAAGACCGAGGCCGGCGCGGTACGCGTCGGTTTGCGCGACGCCGCCGAGGTGCGCGCCGCATTCGGGCAGATCATGGCGAACGCCGCGATCTTCGCGCCGAACGCCGCGATCAACGGCGCCGTGGTGCAGGAGATGGTTACGGGCGGCGTGGAAATGATCGCCGGCATCTCCTACGACGCGCAGCTCGGGCCCATGCTGCTGCTGGGCAGCGGCGGGGTCATGGTCGAGGTCTACAACGACACGGCGTTGCGCCACTGCCCGATCTCGCGCAGCGAGGCGCTCGCCATGATCGCGGAAGTGAAGGGCGCGAAGCTCCTCAAAGGCTTCCGCGGCAAGCCGCCGGCGGACGTGGACGCGCTCGCGGATGCGCTGGTCAGGGTCTCCCACCTCGCGGTGCACCTCGACGGCCAGCTCGCCGAGCTGGACATCAACCCGCTGATGGTGCTGCCCGCGGGCCAGGGAGTAAAGGCGCTGGACGCGCTCGTCGTATTGCGGGAGGCGGGAGGGTCGTGATCAACAATACACGGCTACCGCGCGAGCCAGCGGCTCACCGCATCGACGAACCCGCCCGGATTGTCCAGCGTCACGTGATGGTCGGCGTCCGGCACTTCGACGAGCTCGAGCTGCGGGCAGCGTGACTTCGCGTCGGCCACGATCGCAGGCGTGATGCGGTCGCTGCGGCCGCCTTTGACGAGCAGCGCCGGTATGCCGATCCGCTCCCAGTGCGGCGGGATGTCGAGAAAAACCCGCTTCGAGTAGACGTTGCGGTCGAACTTGTGGCGCCACACGCCGTCCGCGCCCTGGCGGCCGCTGCGCTCGGCGAGATGCTGGAGGATCTCCGGTGCGGCGGTCGTGCCCGCCGGGCGCACGCGGAAGTTCTTCACGAAATCCTGCTGCGTGGCGTAGCTCCTGCCCTCGCGCCCGCCGACCTCGTGCAGCACCGCGACGCGCTCGGGCGTCGCGACGAGCGTCGAGTCGACGAGAACGATTTTTTTCACCCGGCCCGGATAGGTCGCTGCGTACACGAGCGACACCAGCCCGCCCATCGAGTGGCCGACCATCACGAAATCCCTGAGGTCGAGCTTGGCCACGACCTCCTCCACGTCCGCCGCGTACTGGGCGTAGCTGTAGTCGGGCGGCTGCGCCCAGGCGCTGTCGCCGTGGCCGCGCTGGTCGAGCGCGCGCACGTGGTAGCGGCCGGTAAAGCCGTCCGCGACGAAGTCGAACCAGTGGGCGTTCACGGCGCCGCCGTGCAGGCAGAGCATCGGCGGACGGCCCGCGGTGCCGTAGTCGAGGTAGTGAAGCCGGACGCCGTTCGCTTCGACGTAACGGTCTTCGAGGGGCGCGGGTTCATGCCGGCCCTGCGCGGGCTGGATATCTGGATTCGTAGCTGAAGTCACGTGGGCTGGCTGAGAAATAGGGAAAGGGCGAAGGATGAGGCCAAAGAGATAGAACTGCAAACTGTGCCGGAAGCCACGATGTTTGTTGAACCTGTCATTCCGGTAAGGCATGGAGTCAGCGTAACGTCACCGTTGTCGTGCGGCGCGTCGATGACTCGGAAAAGTGATTGCACATCCGTCACTCCACCCGCTCGTCACAGCGGATCGACGTCACCTCATCACCAGCGCCAGCGGCCTCACCCCATCATCTGCGTGGTCGGGCGCATACTACCCGCATGACGAATACCGGCCATCATGCGGCAATGGATCCTTCGGTTCGCGAGGCCATTGCGCGCCTGCACGCCGCGATGGCCAAGGTCGCCATGGGCGACGTCTCCGCCATCAAGGCGCTCTACTCCCATGGCGCGGACGCGACGAGCTTCTTCGGCTGGGGCGGCTACGAAAAGGGCTGGGACGCGGTCGACAGGCGCTGGGACTGGGCCGGCTCGCAATTCAAGGGCGGCAGCGTGAGCTACGAGAACATCACGACCGTCGTGACGCAGGACATGTTCTTCGTCACGGAGATCGAGACCTACACCAATCAGCGCATGGCCTCCGTCGAGGGAGTGACGGGGTGGAGCAATCGCGTGACGCACGTCTTCCGCCGCGAGGACGGCGAGTGGCGCCTCGTCCACCGCCACGGCAACCGCCTCGAAGCACAATACGAGCCGTCAACCCGACTCAAGTCGACTTCGGGCTAACTCCCGGAGCGGAACTGGGAAGAATTCCTGGCGCTCTGCGCGGCGGCCTGGCCCGGCTTCGAATCCGCCTACGACTCGCAGGTCATCGGGCTGTGGCGCTGCGTGCAGGATGAGCCGGCGCGAGTGCGCTCGCTGCTCCTCACCCGCCGGCCCGATCTGGCGATGTGGGAGCGCTCCAAGATACCAGCCGGCGCCGCCGAGAGCGAAGTACGGCGCCAGTTGAGCCGGCGCTACGACCTGTGCGACGAGACGTGGGTGCACACGACCACGCTCGTGACGGCCGAAGACCGCGCGGACGATGTCCGCTGGACCTAGCCGCGGCGAACAGCGGCCGGCCGCGTCAGAGCGTAAGCAGCCGCTCGAAGAACGAGCGATAGCGCCGAAGCGCGACGCGCAGGTCCTCGGTCGTCGCCTTGTCCGAATGCTCGATGTGCGCTTCGAGCTGGCTGCGCTCCCGGGCGAAGGTGTCGGCCAGGTTCTTCATAACCTGCGCAACGAGCTCGTCGCCCTGCCGGACCGCTTCCTTCGGATCGTCGACGAAGCTCGTCTGCACGGCCGTCCAGCGCGCGCGAAAATCATCTGCCGTGTCCGGCGGGAACAGCGGAGCGAGCCGGGACTCGCGGCCGTCCGCGGGCGCGGTCTCCTCGAAGCGCTCCTCGCTGCGTCGCGCCGGCTTCTTGCCCGCGGCCGCCAGATCCGCAGTGGTAAGGGCGCTCTCTTCGACTTTCGGGGTCATGACGTCGGCTCCTCGTTTCGTGTCAGAACGTTTAGTCAACGTCCGGTCGGCGCTGTTCAACGATAATTGCGGAGACGAACTGCTTGGCCGGTACGTAGTGGGACGGCGGCAAGGTGTTCGCCGATTCACGACATCACTGGAATCCCTGGACGATTCTCAAGTGCCAGTCACGGATCACGCCCATCGAAGGTCGCTACTCGGATTTCACGCCGAATTCGCGGAAGAGCTGACCTATTTTCGCGTAGTCGGCTTTCAGCCGCTGCGCAAGCTCGTCCGGGGACTTGTTTACGGCGTCGTAGGTCACGGCGTTCAGCCTCGAGGCGACCCCGGGATCGTGCAGCGCGTTCCCGACCTCCGTGTTGAGCTGGTCGATGATGGCCCTGGGCGTATGTGCCGGGGCAAAGAGGCTGACCCAGGTCACGGATTCGAAGCCCGGTACGGTATCGGCAATCGTGGGAGTATCCGGGAGCTGCGGCACGCGCTCGAGCGATGTCACGCCCAGCGGACGCGCGCGCTTCGCCTTGATGTGCTCGATGATGTCCCCGATGCCGGCGGCCATGGCGTGAGTCTCACCGGACACCAGGCCGACCACCGCGGGTCCGCCGCCCTTGAACGGCACCTGGATGATCTTGATCCCGGTCATCGATTCCAGGAGCACGGTGTTCAGGTGAATGAAGCTGCCATAGCCGGCATGGCCGAAGAGGATCTCCCTCGGTCGCTTCTGCGCGAGCACGAGAAACTCCTTCACCGAGCGCGGCGGCAGCGAAGGATGCACCGTGAGCACGGCCACCAGCCTTCCGAGGGGCGCCACGCCGACGAAGTCGCCGAGCGCGTCATAGGGAAGCTTCTTGTAGAGGTTCGGGTTGGAGACGTGGGAGGCAACGGTCTGCACGAGCAGGGTGTAACCGTCGGGCTTGCTCTGCGCCACGAAGGCCGTGCCGAGCGTGCCGCCTGCGCCCGAGCGGTTCTCGATGAGGAACGACTGGCCCATCTGCTCCGAGACCTTCTGGAAGACGATGCGACCGACGATATCGTTCGCCCCACCGGGAGCAAACGGGACGATCACACGCACCGGCCTGGCGGGATATGCCTGGGACCAGACGCCGGCGGCGCACAACATGCCGGCGACGAATGCGGCGAACACACGGATTGTCTTCATGCCCTGCCTCCTCCCTCTTGTGCCGCCGCCTCCGGATTGAGACGGCGCTGCGTTGTTCGTATCGTGGACATTATAGCCATGAAGCGGACTTGAGCGCGCAGCGGGGCGGGGCGGACGGCTACACTTCGGCCGGGAGAACAAGCGATGAAGATGAAAGCCTACGCCAGCTTCGACGACTACTTCGACGACCAGGCGCCGAAGAACCGCTCGATCATCCGGGCGCTGCGCAAGTTCGTGCAGCGCGAGTCGCCGCTGCTGCAGGAATCCGTGAAGTGGGGCAACGGCTGCTGGCTGAAGGGTAACGCGCCGATCGCCTACGTCTATTCCGCCCCGGATCACGTGCAGTTCGGGTTTTTCGCAGGCGCGCGCCTGAAGGACCCGAAGGTCCTGCTGCGGGGCAAAGGCCGGTTCGTGCGGCACATCAGGCTCGTGAAGCTCTCGGAGATCGACGAGCCCGCGTTCCGCGCGCTGCTCAAGCAGGCAGCAGGTTAGCGCCCGCTATCGGCAAGGAAGTGATGGGGCTGCGGTAGCGAGGGGGCGGGAAATAGCGAAGCCCCCTGGAACGACACTCTGTCCGCCAGGAATGCGGCTCCCAGGTCAGGGAAGCGGCATTTTTCCATCGGATAGCCCGCAATTACAATGGCATAACCAGGTCCGACCCGACCGTTGACGAGCCACGCCGCAACCCTATGCGATCAGTTTGATGATTGGCCGCCGCGGCGGTCGGGCACGATGGATCTGCGCCGCAGCCGCGCGCCCGCCCGGCGACTGACGCCGCTACGCTACGGAGCGTACTTCCCATCTATTTCCGGTCGATCTGGATGTTTTCTTTGGTGCCGCTGTTGGCGACGGAAACCATGATCCCCACGCCGGCCAGGATCACGACGCCGATCACGATCCAGCTGGTCTCGATGTTCTGCAGTATGCCCAGCTTCCAGAGCGCGGCGAGCCCGCCGCCGATCAGGAGGACGAACCCGAAAAAATACATGCCTGCCCACTTCATGACGCGCCTCCGGAGAGGGTTACGGGAGTGACCTCACGGTCGGACCCGCGAACGCGCCAGTAAGTTCTGACCCGGGCCGGCTGGCTGGTCATCCCGGCCGTTCCGGGCGAGTCCCGGTCATCTGCCAGGGTGATGCGGCGCTGCAATACAGAGCGGGGCGTGACGGCGACGGACCGGATGTAACGGATCGCTCCCTAACTGAGTCCCGTGACCGGCACCGCGGCGCCGTGCACGGCACGCGCCTCCTCCGATGCGAGGAAGACGACCACGCTCGCCAGGTCCTGCGGCGCGACCCACCGCTTCGGGTCGGACTTGGGCATTGCGGCGCGATTTTCCGGCGTGTCGATGACGGTGGGCAGCACGCAGTTCACGTTGATGCCTTTCTCGCGGAGCTCCGCCGCCATCGCTTCGGTCAGGCGGATCACGACGGCTTTCGACGCCGTGTAGGCGGCCATCTGCGCCGCGCCTTTCTGCGCGGCGAACGCGCCGACGTTGACGATCCTGCCGCCGCCCGCGGCGAGCATGCGGGGCACGACCGCTCGGGCGGTGTTGAGCACCGTGCGGGCGTTCAAGTCCAGCAGAAAATTCCAGTCTGCGTCCGGCGTCTCGTGCACGGGCGTACCCATCCGGAAGCCGCCCGCGATGTTGCACAGCACGTCGATGCGTCCGAAGCGTGCGGCCGCCTGCTCCACCGCGGCGTCCACGCTCTTCTGGTCGAGCAGGTTGGCCGCGACGAACAGCCCCTTCTCGTCCCCCCTGCCCTTGAGATCGATCAGTACGAGATTCGCGCCCTGCCCGGAAAAAGCCTCCGCCACGGCCCGCCCGAGATTGCCCGCCGCGCCCGTCACCATCACGGTCTTGCCCTTGAAGCTCATCGGTCGTTCCTCCTGGTTCTGGTGACGCTGGTGACTCTGGTGACGAGGCGCAGGTGACGAGCCCACTCGACTTCGAGATTATGGGCCAGTCCGATGCTTCGCGACGAGGGCCGGGCCATCCCGTTCGCTTCCTCTCGTCAGCCGGGGATTTCCGGCTCGACGAGCGTCGCCAGTTGCATGAGCGACTCCTGCCACCCGAGATAGCACATCTCGGCGGGTATCACGGCCGGCACGCCTTCCTGGACGATGTCGACATCGGTGCCGCACGACACTGCCTTCAGGGTGACCGTCGTGATCATCTCCCCCGGCAGGTTCGGGTCGTCGAACTTGTCCGTGTAGCGGATCTTCTCGCCCTTCACGAGCTCGAGGTACTTGCCGCCGAACGAGTGCGAGTGGCCGGAGCCGAAGTTCGTGAACGACATCCGGAAGGCGCCGCCGACCCGCGGCTCCATCTGGTGCACGTGGCAGGTGAAGCCGTAGGGCGGCAGCCACTTCGCCATCGCGTCCGGATCGAGGAACGCCTTGTAGACGCGCTCCGGCCTGGCCTTGAGGACACGGTGCAGCTTGATCGTGCTGGTCGCAGCATTGGTAGACATGTCTGCTTGCCTTTCTGAAGGTTGGTTGATTCGGGGGCGGTCGCTCGACCGCTTGCCTGATAGTCGAGCGGCAGGGACTGAAATCGACCGGATGAGCATGAAGATAACACTCCGGCACCCTGAAACAGCCCGCCAGGCTGATATCGCTCTTGCCCGCCGGCCTTCTTGAGCCGCATCGCGACTTCGTCTACCCTGCAGCCATAAAGTCCATTATAAGGACTTCATGCTCACCATCTGGAGGAGATAAGGCCATGGGCAGGATTCGAGGGTTGGTCGCATTCGCGGGTGTCGCGGCGCTTGCTTGCGTGCCCGCGTGGTCGCAGACGTATCCGGCAAAGCCGGTGCGGGTGGTGGTGGTGTTTCCGCCCGGCGGCGCGACCGACATCGTGTCGCGGATCGTATTCCAGAAAGTCGGCGACCAGCTCCACCAGCAGTTCGTGATCGACAATCGCGCCGGTGCGTCCGGCATGATCGGCGGCCAGATGGTCGCCAAGAGCCCACCCGACGGCTACACCATCATGGTGTACTCGCAGACGCTGCTCAACAACATGCACCTCTACCGCAACCCGCCCTTCGACGCGCTGAAGGACTTCGTCGGCGTGGCGATGCTGACGCGGATCGTGGGGATGCTTGGGGTTCATCCGTCGCTGCCGGTCCGCACGACGAAGGAATTCATCGCGCTGGCGAAAGCCAGGCCCGGGCAGGTCTTCTACGGCTCGGCCGGTAACGGCGCCTACCAGCATCTCGCCACTAGCGTTTTCGCGAACATGGCGGGGATCAAGATGACGCACGTCCCGTTCAAGGGCGGCGCGCCGGCGGTGCTCGCGCTGATGGGCGGCGAGATCCAGGCGATCATGACGCCAATCGCGGAGCTCTACCCTTATCTCAAGCCGGGCCGCGTGCGGCCGGTCGCGGTGTCATCGGAAAAGCGCACCACGCAGTTTCCGGATATCCCCACCCTCTCGGAAACCGTCCCGGGCTATGAATTCACGTCGTGGTTCGGATGCTTCGCGCCAGCCGGCACGCCGCAGGCGGTGGTCGACAGACTGAGCGCAGAGATCAGGAAAGCGCTCGAGGATCCCGATGTCACCTCGAAGCTCGCCCCGCAGGTCCTCGACCCGCTCTACAAGAACCCCGAGGAGTTCGCGCGGCACCTCAAGGCCGAATACGACCGGATGAAGGAGATCGTGAAGCTTTCGGGAGCGCGGATTGAGTGATGCGCGATCTGTTCCTCGCTGCCCGTCGAGCGTCACCGGCTGTCCGGGTTATGGTAGGTTCACCGGCACGGGCAACGAATAACGAGCGACGGTTCACTTCCTGAGGAAATACTCCAGTGACTTTCTTCAAATCACTTCCAGCCGATGCCGGTCCCGCGCAGGTGTTCACGAAATACTCCGAGATCTACGGCCTGTGGTCGCAGATGAGTCAGGCGCTGATGAACGGGCCGTCGCCGTTGACGCAAGGTCAGCGCGAAATGATCCTCGCCTTCGCCGCCGGCGCCGCGGGCTGCAAGTTTGTCTACGCAGCTCACTCGGAGGTGGCGTATGCATGGGGCATAGAGCGCGGCGTTCTCGACCGGCTGATCGAGAACGTCGAAACGGCGCCCGTGGAAGCGCGGCTCAAGCCCCTGCTCGCCTTCGTGCGCAAGCTCGCAGTGACGCCCGGGGAGATGACTCAGGCGGATGCCGACGCTGTCTTCGCCGCGGGCTGGGACGAGCGGGCGTTGCACGACGCCATTGCGGTCACCGCCCGCGCCGCGTTCATGCAGCGGCTGGTCGAAGGACACGGCTTCACGCCGATGACGCGCGACGTCGCGGCAAAACACGCGAAGAAGCGGGTCGAGCTCGGCTACGTGAACCTTTATCCGGCGTTCAGAAAACCTTGACGCGAAGCCGCGAAGGCGCCAAGAAGACCTGCGTGGCAAGGGGATTTGGCGGCCCTACGTTGCCACGCCGAGGGAGTAGCGGAAGCTCACGTTGTCGATGCTCTTGAGCGTCCACTGCTTGTCTGTCCACTCGTAGTGCAGCCGCAGCTGGCCGGATACCTGAACGTCGACCTGGCCCGGCTTGGGATTGCTTCGAGTAAGCATGAAGACGAGGAGATCGAGGCCGGCGGCGGTAGGATGTTTCTCCACGATCTCGACGCGGCGGTACTCGTCGGCCTCGAACGTCCACTGATCGCTCGGCCCGTTGCCGGACATCTCCGGCACGTCCACCATCTTGCCCACGATGTCCGTCGAGATCTTCTCGGCCGTGAGCTCGGGGCGCTCGGCGCTCTGCACGGGACGCAGGGAGCCGTCGCTTTTCGTGGAGGGCGTGGTGGGCGTGGAGGGCGCGGAGGACGCGGACGGCGTGGAAGGCGCGGGAGCCGCGGTCTCCGGCTTCGGCCCGCATCCCGCGAATCCGAAAACGATGACGGCAGCCATCAGGACGGTTCTCATCATAAAGCCGCCTCTCTACTTCTTCGGTGTCCAGCCATAGGCCTTCGCGCAAGCGCCGCCCATCAGCATCGCCCGCTCGCTCTCGGACAAGCGCTGGGTTTCCATGAACGGCTTGACGGCCTGCTCGAAGTTGCAGACCGCGTAGGCGCGGGTCCAGTCGGTGCCCCACAGGCAGCGCTCCAGGCCCCACGCGTCGAGCACGCGCCTGACCGGGTCCCAGATGTCGTTGTAGGGATACGGCTCCCTGGACAGCGTGCAGGCGCCGCTCACCTTGATCACCGCGTTCTTGCGCTTGGCGAGATCCAGCACCTTCGGCAGGTCGGCCCAGGGCTGCTCCGGCGCGGGGGGGGTGCGGGGCTGGAGGATGCCCAGGTGATCGATGATGAAACGGGCGTCGGGATGGCGGTCGACCAGCGCCATCCCCGCGTCCACGTTGCCCCAGAACAATACGTTGATCGGAAAGTCGTGCTTGACGGCCGCGCGCACGATGCGATCGAGACCCGGGTCGTCCGGCGCGCGCTTCGCCTCTCTGGTCAGCATGATGCGCACGCCGACCGTGCCCGGGGTCTTCTTCCACTCCGCGACAACGTCCGCGACCGCAGGGTTATCCGGGTCCACCGGCTTGACGAGGGCGAACCGGCCCGGATGCTTCTTCTGCACTTCGACCGAGTAGCTCGCGTCGTATCGGTACATGGCGAAGGGGGAGATGAAGATCGCGCCGTCGATGCCGAGCCTGTCCATCGCCGCCACCATCTCGTCGCCCGTGACGTGATCGGGCCAGTTCGGCACGGTAGCCCAGGGACGTTTCGGCGTGTTCGCCTCGTAGGCGTGGATCTGGCAATCGATGATGGGCATGGCGTGAAGCTCCTTGGTTAGCTGGATTTCGATATTGCAGCAGGTCGGGCGCGCCGCGTCCAGTTACCGCGGTGAAGTCGTTGACGCTGGCGAGGAGGCGACGCAGCGATGGCGAAGGGGTGACGCGGCCCGGCGGAGCCGCGCGTCACTCCATCGCTCCCTCACTTCATCATTTCGTCATCTCCGCGAATGACGGCGCATGAGCTCGACCAGCTCCCGCGCACCGTTCCACTCCTCGCAGCGGTCCACCGCGCGCTCGACTTCTCGGGCGCCTTCCGGCGTGAGCACTTCGCTCGCCAGGTCCCGGAATTTATCGCGCATCTCGGCATCGGTGAACGGCTGCAGGAAGTCGCCGCGATGGCTCTCGCACGACTGCGTGTCTTTCCGGCCGTCCTTCAGGGTCACCGTGACGCGCGCCGGGCGCAGGCGCGGCGCAACCGCGCTCATCGCGGGATCCTCCGTAAGCTGCACGCGGTGGCGCAGCGCGGCCACAGCGGGATCGCGCAGCGCCGTGTCGTCCATCTCGCGGTAGCCCGCGCCACCCTTCACCGCCATCACCGCCGCGGCGTGCGGGAACGAGTACTTGGACGCGAAGTAGTTGGGCGGATCGGGATTGCCCATAACCGAGGCAAAGCGGTAGGTCGACGCTTCGATGCGCTCGATCTCTTCCGGGCGCGGGCGCAGCCGGCCCAGCACCTCCTTCAGGCAGTCGAGCGCGGGATGCACGGGATTGCAGCACGCGTAGAGCCGGAACCAGTTGCGCGTGATCTCCCAGCGCGTGCCAAGCTCCTCGAGCATGCCCTCGGGCCTGAAGCCCTCCCCTACCATCTTCCCCAGCGCTTCTTCGACGGCGTCGTCCTGCGCCTCGAAGCCTGCCGCCACCAGCTCCGGGGCGAGCGCGCCCACGAAACCGCTCATGCCGCCCGCGACGTTGAGCGTCGTCGCGCCCGCGACCACGTTGGTGTAGCTCGGCGTGAGGAGCTGCGTCGTCGCGACGCGCATGGCACGGCTCACCTCGGCCGCGCCCATGCCCAGCACGCGGGCCCCGGCGGCCGCGGCCCCGATCAGCGACGCCTGGCCGTTCTGGTGCGCCAGCGGACGGGCGGTGAACACCGAGCACAGCCGGCCGGCCGCCTCATAGCCCAGCACGAGCGCCGTGATCATGTCGCGCCCGCTGCGGTTCGCGGACTCGGCGAGCGCGAGCATCCCCGGCAGCACCTGCATTGCCGCCTGCCCGGAATACATGCGCAGGCCCTCGCACAACTCGATTGCGCGCCCCGCGATGCCGTTCAGAAGCGCAGCCGTCCGCGGATCCTGCGCCCGCCAGCTCTGGGCAAACACCGTCGCGCCGCTGCCCGCGGTCGCCGCGAACTGCTCGCGCAGTGCCCGCACCTCCGGCCGCACCGACCCCGCGAGGATCACGCCCAGCGTGTCCAGGAACACCATCTTCGCGTGGCGTTGCACCGGCGCGGGAATATCCTCCCAGCGGGTCCTGGCGACGAACGCGGCGAGGGTTTCGATTTCTTTTCCCATTTCCTGTCCTCATTAATGCGTGACGGGTACGACGTGACGGATGAAGCATGACGAGCAGGGCGCAAGGTCCGTGCACGCCTGGTCCCGCTTTACCCGTCACGCCGCATGCGTCACGCCTCACCCGTCACGGTTCATCCGTCACGCCTATTCAAGCCTTATGCCCACCCTCTGTATCATCGGCGTCCACTTCGAGATCTCCGAGCGCACGAAGCTGGCGAATTCGACGGGCGTGCTGCCCACCGGCGTCGCGCCTTCCGCGAGCGCGCGCTCGCGCATCGCGGGCGAGGACATGGCCTTTCCGATCTCTCCGCTCAACTGCCCGACCACCGCGGCCGGCGTATTGGCGGGCGCGAGCAGGCCGAACCAGCCGATCGCCTCGTAGTCCTTGACCCCTGCTTCCATCGCCGTAGGAACGTCGGGCAGCGCCGGCGAGCGCTCGCGCGTGGACACTGCGAGCGGCCGCAAGCGCTCGCCGCGGATCAGCGGCAGCACCGTCTCCAGCGTGTTGAAAGCCGTGGTCGCCTCCCCGCTGATCACCGCCATCGCGGTCGCCGGCCCGCCCTTGTACGGCACGTGCACGAGCTCGGTTTTCGTGACGACAGCGAACAGCGCGCCGGCGAGATGCATCGCGCTGCCCGGCCCGGCGGATGCGTAGAGGACCTGCCCGGGCCTGGCCCTGGCGAGCTTCACGAACTCGAGGAGGTTCCTCGCAGGGAACGACGGAATGACCACGATCACGTGGGGCACGCGCACGACCAGCGATACCGGCGCGAAATCCCTGAACGAATCGTAGCGGAGCTTGGGATAGAGGCCGGGATTGAAGGAGAACGACGCCGACGTCATGAGAAAGGTGTAGCCGTCGGGCGGCGCCTTCGCGACGAGCTCGGTGCCCAGCGTGGAGCCGGCACCGGGACGGTTCTCGACGATGAACTGCTGGCCATACGTTTCGGTAAGCCGCTGTGCGATCAGGCGGGCGAAGACGTCGGTGCCGCCGCCCGGCGCGAACGGCGTGACGATGCGCACCGTCTTCTCGGGCCATTTCTGCGCAGCGGCCTGCGGCGCCGCGACCGCGGCGATCCCCAGCGCGGCTACCGCTGCCAGCGCGCGCGCTCGCGCGCGACCTTCAATTGCGTTCATGACGCGCCTGCTCTCCGGCATGTGATTTGTCCGCATAATACCGCGTGGACGGCCGCCCACGCTCCCGCGCACGCGCGCGGTCCACGCATCGGAAAAGGGGAACGATGTCCACATACGGAACTCTTGCGCGCCTGGTGCTGGCGGGCGCATGCGCAACGACCACGGCAACGCCGGCCCTCGCGCAGTCCTGGCCCACAAAGCCGGTGCGGGTGGTGATCCCGTTCAGCGCCGGCGGCGCGACGGACGTGCCGGGACGTATCGTGACGGAACGGCTCACCGACGCGCTGCGCTACCAGGTGATCGTGGAGAACCGGCCCGGCGCGGGCAGCACCATAGGCGCCGCGCTGGCCGCAAGAGCGGCGCCCGACGGCTACACCTTCCTCATCACCGCGACCACGCACGTCATCGGCGCGCACCTCTACCGCGGGCTGCCCTACCACGCCCTCAACGATTTCACGCCCGTGATGCAGATCGGCGTCGCGCCGAGCGTGCTCGTCGTGCATCCCTCGCTCCCGGCGCGGTCGGTGAAGGAGTTGACGGCGCTCGCGAAAGCACGGCCGGACCAGATCGATTTCGCCTCTTCGGGCGTGGGCACGGCGCAGCACATGTTCTGCGAGCTCTACCAGCTCCTCGCCGGCATCCGCCTGCGCCACATCCCCTACCAGAGCGCCGCCCCGGCCATCGACGTGATCAGCGGCCGCGTCCAGGTCTGGTTTCCCGGCATGGCGCTCGCGCTGCCGCACATCAAGAGCGGCCGGCTGCGCCCGCTCGGCACCACCGGCGCCCAGCGCTCGAAGGGTTTGCCGGACACGCCGACGATCGCGGAGGGCGGCGTGCCCGGCTACAACGCCGAGCTGTGGCACGGAGTGCTCGCGCCCAGGGGCACGCCCTCGGACATCGTGACCCGCCTGCACGCGGAGATCGACAAGGTATTGAAGCTCCCCGAGGTGCAAAGCCGGTTTGCCGCTTCGGGCAACGACGTCGTGGCGACCACCCCCGGAGAGTTCGCGGCGCTCCTGCGGAGCGACTTCGAGACCTGGGGGAACGTGGTGAAGCGCTCGGGGGCGAGTCTCAACTAGCCGTGAGGCCGTGAGGAAACGATGGGTGACGGGTGATGCGGGAGCAAGCGAACAGCGAGCAACGAATTACGAATCACCCTCTGCGGGTTTCCTGATCACAGATCAGGCATCAACGCTTTATACTTCGAGTCCTGGACTCCCGGAGCAAAGACCATGACAGCCACGTCGCTAGCTGACCGCAGCCGGCAGGTGAAACTGGACGTCGTGCCGGCGGACGCCGCGCTGGGCGCGGAAGTGCGCGACATCGACCTGAGGCGCCTGGACGACGCGACGTTCGCCGCCGTGCACGAGGCCTGGCTGCAGCACTTGCTGCTGGTGTTTCGCGATCAGTCGCTCAAGGCGGAGGACCTCGTCACGCTCGTGCACCGCTTCGGCACCCCGGTTACTTCCTCCAACCTGCACAAGCGCAGCCTCGACGAGCGCGCGGCAAACCGGCTCTACAACCTGCCGCCGGAAGTGACGGTAGTGTCGAACGTGCGCGACAACGGCGAGGCGATCGGCATCCTGGGCGACGGGGAGGTCGTGTGGCATTCCGATTTCTCGTTCAAGGAGCGGCCCACGGCGGCGCGCATGCTGGTCGCGATGGAGGTCCCGCCGCAGGAGCGCGGCGGCAACACGATGTTCCTGAACACCTACGCGGCGTACGACGCGCTGCCCCAGGCGACGAAGGAGCGCGTGTCGGGCATGACCATCAAGCAGGCGAACATCATCGACACCGCGATGAAGCTCCGGCCGGGCGCGTCGCTCGACGAGGACGTGCGCGCGACGCCTGGCCCCAGCCACCCGATCATCTCCACCCATCCCGAGACCGGCGGCAACATGCTGTTCCTCGGCCGCCGTCATGCGGCGTACGTGAACGGCCTGCCTCTGGAAGAATCGGAAGCGCTGCTGAACGAGCTCTGGGCACACGCCACCCAGGCCTGCTTCTGCTACGAGCACCGCTGGCGCCCGGGCGACGTGGTCGTATGGGACAACCGCGCCGCGCTGCACCGGCGCGATCCGTTCGATCCGGAAATGCGCCGGGTTCTTTACGCGGCGCAGGTGGAAGGGCACAGGCCGTACGAAGCGCCTGACGCTCTCGGCAGGGCGCCGCACCCCAGAGCAGCGGTGCGCGCGTAAGAGGCTACTGGCTGCGGCGGCGCCGCAGCAGCGCGATCCCCGGCAGCACGCCGAGCAGCAGCGGCAGCGTTCCCGGAGCCGGCACCGCCAGCACGCCGATCGTCACGTCGTCGATGCCGATGCCGTCGGTACTGATGGGCAACACGTTGCTCTCGTTGCGGAGCGCGATCGAGAGGAACGGATCCCCGGCGTCGATCACCCCGAAAAAAGCGACGTTGCCGCTGACGAGGTCGATCGGATCGAAACCCGGCGTCAGATCGAGCTCGACAGAGCCGGACGCAGTGGTGAGCAACACCTTGATCTCGCCGGCAGGCGTCCCCGCCCAGTCGCTGGCGTCCGTAATGTAAAAGCCGATGCCGTGCACGCCGCGGTCGAACGTGGCGGTAAAGTAGTTCGAGCCGCTGTCGGTCTGGCCCTCGAGGAAGTTGCCCGAAATCGAGTAGGTGTCCAGGTCCCCGGTGCCGGCGGATATCCTCAGAAAGCCGGTGGCGCTGTTGGCGATCGTGACACCGACGCCGTTGGCGAAGCTGCCGGCGGTGGGGTCGGGCACGGAACCAGTCGCGAAGGATTCGAAGCTCTCCGTCGCCGTGGAATAGCCGCTCAGCGCCGCAATGAACGAGGCATGGGCCGCGTCCGCGTTGGTCCGCGGGTTCGGCTTGAAGCTGTTATCCATGCCGAAGTAGACGGTCGGAACCGCCATGGCCGAGGCGGAAAACGCGAGGCTTGCTGCCGCGACAATGCGTGAGAGGCGTTGGGGAAAGCGGCAGGCCGGTTTTGCAATTGTCATGGCGGGTCTCCTATGCAGCGCCGAGTATAGCACCGGGGTGTCGCGATACGACTTTGCCATAAGCTACACGGTCAGCCAGCCTTGGCAAAGCCATAGAGGGCCTCGGGATTCGACACGAGGACCCGCCTCCGCGTCGGCTCGTCCGCCCACGTGGACAGGAGGTCGAAAATTTCCGCGTCGTTGGGCGGCGCCTTCGGGCCGGGATGCGGCCAGTTGCTGCCCCACACCGCGCGCTCGGGCGCGGTCTTGAGATAGGCCGTCGCGATAGCCGTGGCGTCCGCAACCTTGGGATACATCTGCGCGCCCGAAATCTTCACCCAGGCCTTGCGCTGGTCCAGGAGGCCGCGGATCACGTCGAAGGCCGGGTGCTGTATGCCCGGGACCTTGCCCATGTGATCGAACACCATCTGCACCGGCAGCCGCGCGAGCATGCCGGCATGCTCGACGATCTGCTCGACCGGCATGTTGAGCTGCGCGTGCCAGCCGAACGCGGCGATGCGCTTCGCGAGCGGCTCTATCATGTCCACGGTTGTGATCGCGGTATGCGCGTCGCCGGTGGTAAACCGTATGCCGCGTATGCCGCCCGTACCGAGACGCTTCAGCTCCGCATCCGTCACCGTCGGATGGATGACGGCCACCCCGCGCGCGTTGGCGATGCCGAGCTGCTCGATCGCGTAGAGCGTCGGGTTGTTGTCGGTCCCGTAGTTACGCGGCTGGACGATGACGACGCGCTCCGTACCCATGCGCTTCTGCCACAACCGGTAGTGACCGGCGGTGGCGCTGACCGGCTTGGTGACCGCCGGCTGGAACTTCGGGTCGTAGGTGTGGATGTGGCAGTCGGCCGATCCTGCCGGCGCTTCCAGCCGCGGCGGCTCGGTGCCGGTGGAGTTGGGGACTTCCTGCTGGATGCCTTTGGTCATGGTGGCTCGTGGTTTGTAGGGGGTGAAGAAATGAAGCGGTGATGCGGTGATGCAGTGATGCGGTGAAGAGGTGACGACTGACGGCGATCACGCAACATCCGTCACGTTTCACCCGTCACGCAACCGTCATGCTGTATCCGTCACGGTTTCCTAAGTACGAGCCCCATCTCCGTCAGAAAACGGGTGATCTCAGGCTGCTGTGCGGCGAGCCAGCGGCCGAACTCGTCGGAATTCATGTAGAGCTCCTCGTACATGTTGCGAGCCATGTATTCTTTCCACGGCGAGCTCTTGTAGACTCTCGCGAGCGTCGCGTCCCACAGCGCCACCACCTCGCGCGAAACGCCGGCGGGCGCCACCAGGGAGCGATAGGCGCCGGCCTGTATGTCGAATCCCTGTTCCCTCAAGGTCGGCACGTCGGGCAACCCGGCCGGACGCTTCGTCGCCGGCACGCCCAGGAGGCGCAGCTTCTTCAGCTCTACGTGCGGCATGACTTCGCCCAGGTTCTCGGCGGTCGCGTGGATGTGCCCGCCGAGCACCGCGGCCACGGAATCGGTGCCGCTCTTGAACGACACCGTGTTGAATTTCGCGCCGGTCAGCTGCTCCAGGCGGTAAACGAGGCCGTGCGCGGTGCCGCCGGGAAACGTGATGCCGATGTTGATGGTTTTCGGAGCGGCTTTCGCCGCCGCCACCAGGTCCTTCACGCTGCGCCAGGGAGAGTCCTCGCGCACCGCCAGCGAGTTGAGGTCGACGCCGATCATCCCCAGCGGGACGAACTTGTCCACGCCGACGTCCAGCCCGGTGCGCAGGGGAACCGTGATGAGCGAGGTGCCCGCGACCAGTATGGTGTAGGGATCGCCGCGCTTGCCCGCCGCGTACTGCTGGCCGACCGCGCCCCCGCCGCCCGGGCGGTTCTGAACCACCACCGGCTGCGGGAGGAGCTTTTCCCGCCCGATGATGTCCGCGACCATCCGCGCCACGAGGTCGGAGCCTCCGCCGGCGCCGGTGGGCGAGACCATCTCTATCGGCCGCGACGGATAGGGCTGCGCGGCGCAGGGAAGCGCGCCTGCCGTCAGCACCGCAAGTAAAAGCAGCCACGGAGCTTTCACGCGAACCTCCTCCAGTCGTTTTGCCGGCTGCGCGATCCCCATGCCCGGCGGGCGTGCGTCCGGCCGGTATTCCGGGCCTCAGCCGCCGGTCTGCGGCACGGTCACGCCGACCAGCGTGTCGCGCGTGAGTATCCCGGCGAGCTGCTCCTCGCTCCAGTTCTCGGTCCCCTGCGGGCGCATCGGAATCACGACGTAGCGCATGTCCGCGTTGGAATCGTGCACCCGCACGGTCACGTCGTCGGGCAGCACCGTGCCGAATTCCTTCAGGACCGCGCGCGGCTCGTAGACGACGCGCGAGCGGTAGTTCTTGCTCTTGTACCAGGTGGGCGGCATGCCGAGCAGCGCGCGCGGGTAGCACGAGCACAGCGTGCATACGATGACGTTGTGCACTTCCGGAGTGTTCTCCACCGCGATCAGGCGGTCGGCCTCCAGGTCTATGCCGAACTCCGTGCACGCCGCCTTGCCGTCCGCCAGCAGGCGCTGCTTGAACTGCGGATCCACCCAGGCGTGCGCCACCACCCGCGAGCCGCGGTACGGATAGTCCTCTTCGAACTGCTCCATCCTGCGGCGGACCTGCTCGGCGGTGATCACGCCTTTCTGCTCCATCAGCTCCTGCATGGCGCGGCTCATGATCTCGAATTCCCCCGGCGGACCGTCGTCGTGCTCGTTCACCGGCGCATGGTCGTCGTGATCATGGTCGTGGTCACCGTGCGCGCGGGGCTTCTTCGCGTAATAGTCGAACGTGCGTTCAGTCATGTTTCACCTGTCCGAAAGCAGGACATCCAACCACAGGAACACGGAGGGCACTGAGGGTCGAGAAAGCTCTTGACCTTCTCTCCGGTCTCTATGTCCCCCGTGGTAAAGATTTGCGTTCAGTCCCCGGACGGCTCCAGCCAGTGCTCGAAGATCTCCATCTCGATGATGTCGCGCGCCGGACCGTCGTAGCGGGGCCACACGTCTTTCTGCACGAAGCGCACGCGATAGAGCACCTTCTTCGGCTCGCCGTCGAAGCCGTAGGCGAGCTCCTCCGGGTTGGGGAACGCGCCGCAGATGCGCTCGATCACGCCGGCCTTGCCCCGGATGTAATCGGGCGTGCGCCGGTGACCGGGCGGATAGCGCTTCTTGACGATGACCCGGTCGCCTACGTTGTAGCGATGCCCGGGCGCGGGCGTGTAGGTGGACGGCGCTCCCGATTTTCCCACGACGGGCGCGTCCGCCGCCATCACTTCGACCCTTTGCGCACTGGCGCGTCCACTTTGGGCGGCACGTCGAAGCGCGCACGGATCTCCGCCATCCTGGCCTCGAGCTCTTCCCCGGTGAAGTAGCCCTTCTCGATCAGGATGGTGCGCAGAGCCGACGTGGTCTTCTCGAAATACTCGAGCTTCGCGTAGGTTTCGCCGAGGTCTTCCGCCGCGCGCCTCAGCTCGTCCGTCTTGACGATGCGGCTGCGGCTCAACGTGGAGCGCAGCGCGTTCGCCTGCCGCTCCCAGAACTTCATCCCATGGTCGTGGGTGTCCACCGGCCCGGCGGGCTCCCCGCCGACGTCGGCGGGCAGCTTCTTGTGCGGCATGCTCATTCCGCTTCTCTCACCACGGAGGCACGGAGATCACGGAGATATCCCAAAAGCCTCATGCAACCTGCGGGCTCCTCGGTGTCTCCGTGATAATTCCTTACGCGCCCTCGGCGGCCTGCGGGTTCCACTGTCCCTTGCGCATGCGGGTGATCGTGACGCTCTTGAAGACGTTGTTCTGGGTAAAGGGATCGCCGTCGGAGAAGGTCTTCGCTTCTGCGCGGCTCGCGACGTTGAGTACGAAGCAGCTCCCGATCGCCTGCGTGCCGTCGTCGTTCTGGGTCGCACCGGCAAGCACCAGGATCTTCTTCTGGCTGCCGAGGTACTCGCGATGCGGCACCAGCACTTTTTCGCGAATGGCGGCGGTATTGGGATTGTCAACGCAGGAAATGACCCAGAGCGGCATACGGTTCTCCGATTGAGGAAGGTTGGTGTGATTCCGAATTATGCGCCATCGAGGGAAAAAGCGTGAAGTGACCGGAACCCCTCTGCCCCGCTTCCCTCAGAGCGTGGGGCTCTTGAACTCTCCGCCCAGCGCCACCAGGCCCCACGGCGTGTACTGCGCGTCGGTGCTGAAGCTGAAGTGGCCGGCCGCGGCGTGCTGGTCGCGAAAGATGCGCTGCATCGGCGCATGATCGTAGATGCCGTTGGCGCCGGCCATTTCGTGCAGGCAGTCGACTGCCTCCACCAGGAGCTTCGCCGCCAGCGCGCCGTTTCGCTTGTAGCGCAGCCGCGTCTCCGTCGGCAGCTTGCCGCCCTCTTCGTAGACGCGTTGCGCTTCCGCGACGTCGCTGCGCAGGAGCAGGGCCGCCGCGTCGATCTTTGCCCCCGCGGTGCCTATGCGCAGCTGCACGGTCTGAAAATCGCGCATCTTCGCAGCGGTATAGCTCGTGCTGCGGGCCTTGACCATTTCGATCGAAATATCCAGCCCCGCGCGTGCGTTGCCGACCAGGCAGCCGCCTATGCCGTGGCCGCCGATCGCCGAGACGGGCACGTGCAGGTGCGGGTTCTTGTGGATGGCGAGCCCGGGCCAGGTATGGCCTTCGCGCGCCACGTACATGGAGAGCGCGCGGTGGCTGGGGACGAACACGTCCTTGCAACGCAACGTCTTGCTGCTGGTCGCCCGCATGCCGAGCACGTGCCAGTCGTCCACAATCTCGTATTCTTTGCGATGCACCAGGCAGTACAAATAGTCGACCGGCTTGTCGCCTTCGCGCACGATGCACGCGAGCAGGCTCCAGTCGGAGTGATCGGTGCCGGAGGAGAAATTCCACTCGCCGGAGAGCACCACGCCGCCGTCCACGGCGCGCCCGCGCCCCTGCTGGAAGGCGATGCCGGAAGCGATGCCCGCATCCGGGTTGTCGCCCCACACTTCCTCCTGCGCCCTGGCGGGATACCACGCGATGGTGCGATGGTGGGAAGCGAGATTGGTGACGGTCCAGCCGACGTTGATGTCGCCGTACGAGAGTATTTCCGGTATGTCGTAATAGGCAGTGAACGGCAGCTCCATGCCGCCCCACGCCCTGGGCTGCAGGTAGCGCAGCAGCCCGGTGCGATGCAGCGCGTCCATCACCGCCGGCGTGAGCCGGCGCAGCGCCTCGCACTTCGGGCCCTCCTCGCGCAAAAACGGCACCAGCTCGCGCGCGCGGCGCAGCGCCTCCTCGTAAGTGACGTCCGAGAAATTCCGCCCGGGCTTCGCCATGTCCATCGATTGAACTCCGAACCGCCGGTGACCCGGTGATGTTAACAACAAGAGCGTCCCAGATACACCGTGTCGGGCACCACGTCGCAGATGCCGCGTCTCGGGGAATACGGTCTGTCCGCTCGCCTGGGACGCTTCACCCGATCAATTGAGCTTCGCGTCGCCCGGGCGCACCGCCGGATAGAACTGCAGGCTCACGCGGGTGTCGGCACGCACGGCGCGGTTCTCCAGCAGGATAGGCTCGGCAAGCGCCGCTTCCACTTTCTGCTTCACCCGTTCCGCGTGCTCGGGATAGCTCAGCTCCTCGAGGATCATCGCGAACTTCTCGTGATCGATGCGGGCGAGCGTGTCGGTGGCGCGCGCGCAGGCGACCAGCCGCTCGGCGACCTGCTTGAGCGTGTCCTCGGCTTCGCGCTCGGTGAGCGAGCCTTCGGTCACGCGCTGCGCGAGCGCGAGGTCGATGCTCATCACCGCGAAAATCTTCTTGTAGCGCGCCGCCCGCGCCCGCGCCATCGAGAAGCGCACCCCGTACGCGCCGCCGCTCAGGAGGCCGGTGACCGTGTCGTAGATCTCGGCGGCGGGCGGCCCGGCGGCGCGCAGCCCGAGGTTGTAGACCTTGCGCAGCTCCCGCGTCAGCCAGCGTATGTCGGCCTGGGCGTCGGGAGAATAGTCGCGCATGCGCTCCTCGATCTCCGCCAGCGCTATCTCGATCACGTCGGTCCTTTCGCGGGTTTGAACGAAGCCCGAGCAGGGGATGTTAGCATTCGGCCCGGAAGGGGTGATTCGTTGCTCGTTTCGTTACTCGTTTCCCCATCCCTCATTCCTCACTCCTGATCCTGTTCCCATGCCTCTCCTCGTCCTGTCCGATGCGCGCCTCGCCCACGGCGAGCTGCCGCTGCTCGACCGCGCGGCCTTCGTCATGGAAGGCGGCGAGCACATCGGGCTGATCGGGCGCAACGGCACCGGCAAGTCTTCGCTGCTGGGCGTGATCGCGAGCACGGTCGCGCTGGACGGCGGCGAGCTCCGCAAGCCCGACGGGCTGCGGCTCGCGCTCGTCGAGCAGGAGCCCGGCCTGCCGCCCGCGACCAGCCTGCGCGAGAGCCTGCTCGCGCGCGCCCGGCCGGCGCTCGCCGCGCAACTGCACGACGAGCGGGAGCGCTGGCGCTTCGAAGCGCGGCTTACCGAGTCGCTGCATCGCTTCGGGGTGGACGAGAACCTGTCCGCCGCGTCCGCGTCCGGCGGTGAAACCAAGCGGGCGGCTCTCGCGCTCGCTTTCGCGCTCGAGCCCGAGCTGCTCCTGCTCGACGAGCCGACCAACCATCTCGACATCGACGGCATCGTTCAGCTCGAAAGAGCCCTCGCCAGGCAGCCGGCTGCGATCGTCGTCACCCACGACCGCACCTTTCTCGACCGCTTCGCGACCCGCATCGTCGAGCTCGACCGCGGGCTGCTTCGCTCGTATCCGGGCAATTTCTCCGCGTACGAGCGCGTCAAGGCGGACGAGCTCGCCGCCGAGCAGGTCGCGCGACGGCGTTTCGACAAGTTCTGGGCGCAGGAGGAAGCGTGGATCCGCAAGGGCATAGAGGCGCGGCGCACGCGCAACGAAGGACGCGTAACGCGGCTCAAGCGCCTGCGCGACGAGCGCGCGGCGCGGCGCGAGCGCCTGGGCGACGTCAAGCTGACGATCGACGCCGGAGAGCGCTCGGGCCGGCTGGTGGTCGAGCTGAAGGGAGTCACCAAGGGCTATCCCGGCCGCCCGGGATCGGCGCCGCTCGTGAAGGACCTCGATCTCCTGGTCAGGCGCGGCGACCGCATCGGCGTGATCGGGCGCAACGGCGCGGGCAAGACCACGCTCCTCAAGCTGATCCTCGGCACCCTCGCCCCCGATTCCGGGGAGGTGCGGCTGGGGACCCACGTCGAGCCGGCCTACTTCGACCAGATGAGAGAGGTGCTGGACCCGGACAAGACCGTGGCCGAAACCATCAGCCCGGGCTCGGAGTGGGTGGCGCTCGCCACCGGCGCCAAGCACGTCATGAGCTATCTGGGCGACTTTCTGTTTCCGCCGCGGCGCGCGGCCTCGCCGGTGCGCATGCTCTCCGGCGGCGAGCGCAACCGGCTGCTGCTCGCGCGGCTCTTCGCGCGGCCCGCGAGCGTGCTGGTCCTGGACGAGCCGACCAACGACCTCGACATCGAATCGCTGGAGCTGCTCGAAGCGGCGCTGCAGGACTACGCCGGCACGCTGCTCCTCGTGAGCCACGACCGCGCGTTTCTCGACAACGTGGTCACCCAGACGATCGCCGCAGAAGGCGGCGGGCGGTGGCGCGAATACGCCGGCGGCTACAGCGACTGGCTGCGCCAGACGCAGGCCGCCGTCGCCTCGCAGGAGGCCACACCACGCTCCGCGCCCAAAGGTGGCAGCGACGGTGGTAGCGACAAAGGTAGAGTTGCGGCTGGCGCTGGCGCTGCCGCTCCTTCTCCCTCCACGCGCGCACCCGGTCGCGCCAAGCTCACCTACAAGGAAACCCGCGAGCTCGAAGCGCTGCCGCAGGAAATCGCGGCGCTCGAAAGCGAGCAGCAGGCGCTCGTCGCGCGCATGAACGCGCCGGACTATTTCCGCGGCGCACCCGACGTGCTGCGCGCCGATCAGCGCCGGACCGAAGAGATCGAAGCGCAGCTCATGGACAAGCTTGCGCGGTGGGACGCCCTGGAGACGAAGGCAAAAGGGGCGTGACGCCTGACCGGAGTCCGCCCCGGGGCACGCCCATCCCGTCGCGCTTCACTACAGCTTGGGAATGTGCAACGTCTTGCTGATCATCAACGTCCCGGACAGCGCGAACAGCAAGGCGAACGGATGCAGGTCCCACGGCCCCAGGTGCCACGCGCCCCAATACAGGCTCTCGCCTATCCGCCCCTGCCAGCAGGCATAGGCCAGAGCGACCGTCACCACGACGCTGGTGGGTATCGGCGTCCCCTCGAAATACTTCACCTTGCCCTCGCTGCCCGACAACTCCTCGGCGGTCACGTTGAACCGGGCAAGCCGGCTCACGCCGCAGCACACGAAGTAGAGCAGCGCCACCCAGTCCCAGCCGCTTCGCAGGCCCGCCGCGTAGCCGAGGGCTGCGGGCGCGACGCCGAACGAGATCACGTCGGCGAGCGAATCGAGCTCCCTGCCCAGTATCGACTGCTTCTGCCGCCACCGCGCCACCCGGCCGTCCAGCACGTCGAACACCAGGGCCACCAGCATGAGCGCCGCGGCCGCCTGGAACGGCGCCGTCGAGCGGCTCGCTACGTATGACATGGCGCAGAAGATGGCCGCGACGCCGCACGCCGCGTTGCCGAGCGTAAAGAAGTCGGCGAGGTGGAATCCGCGTATCATCGAAAAGTGCCGGGGTGCGGCCATGGTGTCTCCGTGCACTGCAACAAGCCTGTCACTATGACCGGCGCGGGCCGCAGTGATTCTCGCGGCCACCCCTGGAAATTGCTGTTTTCCGTGACTTTTTCACACCGCCCCCCGTCCCGCGCCGGGACCGGTTGCGGCGCCCGCCGATGATTTCTCGGCGTTGAATTTTCAGTTAACGCACTCTATCCTATGCCCTCCTCGGGGAGGGGGTGCACCGCGCGTATGGCCAAGCGCGCGCTGCGGTATCGATCGGCGATAGCGTCGCGTCGCCGGAAACGGCAGTTTGGGGAAGGGGATGGATCGGCGGCCGCTGTCCGGACTCGTCGGGCAGTCCTGCCCGGGTGGCCGATCCTGAAGTAACCGTATGGAAAAACGCGGCGGTCGCGGGCCCGGCATGCGAGCCCGATTGTGCTGCGCCAGTGCGTGTATGCTCGCGTCCGGCGCGCTTCACGCGGCGCCGGTATTGCTGGCGGAGGGCCTGCTTTGGTTCCTGGAAGCGGGCGACGAGCGCAGCATCGCCACCCCGAAGATCCCCGAGTGCCCCCGCGAAGGCTGCTCGATGCCGGTCAGCCTGGCTTCCGACGTGCTCGAGACGCCCGATCTCTGGGAGGCGTCGCGCGGCGGGCGGCTGTGGCCGAGCCGGACCGTGCAAACACCCGAGTCGGAGCAGGAACTGGTCCAGTCCCTCCTGTGGGCCGGCGTGAACGATATCAGGCTCAACGAATCCCGGTTCGTATTCTCCCTCGGCGCACCCCGCATGGATCTCGCAGGCCAGCTCGTGGTCGCCGAAGCGCAGTCGACGCCGGATCAGGCTGCGACCGTGGCGGGCAGCGCGCTCGATGCGAAGAAGTATGAGGGCGCTTCCCCCGCGGTGGCCGCGGAGCGCAGTGCGCGCCTGCGCGAGATGATGGAAGGCCTGGTCGAGAAGGAGCCGGTCACCGTCCCTACCAAAGGCGCAAAAGTGGTCGAAGCGCCGCCGCCGATCGAGGAAACGACGCCCCGCGAGGCGGTGCCGGGCGCCACTCCCCAGCAGGACCAGGCGGTGACCTATCGGGACGAAGGATTCAAGGAGACCGTCAAGGCGTTCACCACCGCGCTCATCTCCTTCGTGCGCTCGGTGCGGGAATTCTTCGGCCTGAGCTCGAATCCCTGACAGGTGAACGAGGGGCTAGCCCTTCGCTGCGCTCTCCCTCGCGCGCTCCGGCAACGCCTACGCTTCGTCCATCACCCGATACAGGGTGTGCTGCCGGTTTGTCGTATACGGCCGCACGTGAGTCGGCCAGCGTCCCTCGTCCACCGCTCTTGCGAAAGCGGGGCTCACCAGCACCTCCGGGCTCTCGAGCTCGTAGATCGCGGAGTAGCGCGGCGCGCCTTTCGGCTCGATCTCGCGAGTCTCGCCGCCCATGCTGATGCGCAGGGTGTCGAGCTTGAGGCGCTTTACCGATATCACGCCCGGCACCTTGCTGATGAGCGGGATGTGCTCCTTCTCGTACACCTCGTTGAACAGCGCTTCCTTGTCCGGGTCTACGTCCATCGCTGCGGTAAAAATCCATTTGCCGGTAATGGGCATCTCGATGTCCTTTTTATGCCGTATCGCGCTTCACCAATCGCGCGCGGCCTCTGTTCGCACAACACGCAACACACGACACTGGAACCGAGGGTCGCTGCGTCACGCTTCGCCAGTCCCGCCACGCCCGATCGAGCGTCATTCTCCCTTTATTCCAGCCTGCTTGATCACTTTGCTCCAAAGATCCTGCTCGGCACGGATGTGCCTGGCGAATTCCTCGGGCGTGCTGCCCACGGCCTCCGAGCCTTCGGCAACCAGGTTCTTCATCATCTCCGGCGCGCGCATCGCTTTCGCCACCTCCGCGGAGATCTTGTCCACGACGGGCTTGGGCGTCTTCAAAGGCGCGATCATGCCGTACCAGTTGACCACCACCACCCCTTTCACGCCTCCTTCCGCGAACGTGGGCACATCGGGCAGCGCCGGCACGCGCTTCGGCGGCGTCACCGCCAGCGCGCGCAGGCGGCCGGCCTTGACGTGCACGATCGATGAAATGATGGTCGGAAAGGACACCTGGACGTGCCCGCCGACGAGATCGGTGTAGGCGGCGCCCATGCCCTTGTACGGCACGTGTATCATGCGCGTCCCGGTGGCGATCTTGAAAAGCTCCCCGCTCATATGGATGGGACTGCCGATGCCCGAGGAGCTGTAGTTAAGCTGGTCGGGGTGCGCCTTCAGGAATTTCACGAACTCGAGCACCGTCTTCGCGGGGATCGAGGGATGGACGACCAGCACGTAGCCCTGGGCGGTCACCTGCGACACCGGCGTGAAATCGCGCACGATGTCGAAGCGCGACTTGTAGAGCAGCGGATGGATCACCGTGGTGGCGGAGAGCATCATGAGCGCGTGACCGTCCGGCGGCGCGGCCGCAAGGAGCTCGAGCGCAATCTGGCTCCCGGCGCCGGGACGGTTGTCGACGACGAAGGTCTGGCCCAGCGTATCGCCGAGCTTCTGTCCCAGGCTGCGGGTGATGGTATCCATCCCGCCGCCGGCCGCGAGCGGCACGAGTATGCGCACCGGCTTGCTCGGGTAGCTCTGGCCGTGCGCCGGCGCGGTGAGTGTCGCCAGCAGTGCAAGGGCGGCTGCGTAGCTGAAGATTCTGTTCATGGGTCTCCTCGGTTTTTGGTTTTTCGTTGCTCCCCGCCGCGCGGGACGTCATCCTTCATCCCTCATCCTTCTTCCCTCCGCCCTCGCCCCTCGGTCACGGCTCTCCCGCCAGCGGCGGCGTGCTCGCGGGCAGCTTGCGCGGCCGCATCGCCTGCTCGAACGCGTAGGCATAGGCAAGAAGCTTCGCTTCGCTGTAGTCCAGTCCCAGCAGCTCGGCCCCGACCGGGACACCCAGGGGCGCCGACGGCATCGGCGTCGAGAACCCGCCCGGGAATGTGACCGCCGGAAAGCCGGTTCCGTTCGACAGCGTCCCGTTGCGCTCGAGCTGGTCGCCGGGACCGATGGGCGCGACCAGGATCTTCTGCAGAGGATAGAGGATCGCATCCAGCTTGAGATCGGCGAACTTCACCGCCACGGCCAGCTTGAGCCGCTCGCGGTTCAGGGTCCGGTCCTTGTAGGCCTGGCTCGCCATCCCGTCGACGACGGCCAGCTCCGCTTCGAGGGTCTTCTGCACCGCGGAGGTCTTCGCGGCGACCACGGCGGCAAAAGACCCGACCGGTGCGCCCGGGTGGAGCCCCGCGAAGTAGCGCTCCATGACCGTGCGCGCCTCGAACTGCGAGGTGGCGACGACCGGGGCGAGCTTGTCGTATTCCGCCAGGTCGAAGCGGACGATGGTCGCGCCCAGCGACTGCATCGCGGCGATCACCCCCTCCATCACCCTGTTGACCTCCTGGTGGCGCTCCTCCGCGCCGAACAGGTTGCGCATGACGCCGATGCGGGCGCCCTTCAGCGCGTCCTTGTCGAGTAGCTCCGCGTAGCTCTTCGGTATCCGCCCGTTCCCCAAGGCGGTGACCGGATCGGCCGGATCGTAGCCCGCCATCACGTCGAGCAGCCGCGCCGCGTCGGTCACGGTGCGCGTGATGGGACCGATCTCGTCCTGCGTCAGGCTGTTCGGAATGACGCCCGCGCGGCTCACCAGCCCGCGCGTCGGTCGCACGCCCACCAGGTTGTTGGCCGACGCGGGCGATCGGATCGACTGTCCGGTATCGCTGCCCGTGCCCAACACGGCAAAATTGGCCGCGATCGCCACTCCCGTGCCGCCGCTCGAGCCGCCCGGCGTGCGCGTAAGGTCATACGGGTTGCGCACCTGCCCGCCCAGGCTGCTCACCGACATCCCGCCGCGCGCGAACTCCTGCAGGTTTGCCTTCGCGAGTATCAACGCGCCCGCCGCGCGCATCCGCTGCACGGACCAGGCGTCGGCAGGCGGCACCGAATCCTTCATGCCGACGAAGCCACCGGACGTGGGCATGTCGTGGGTATTGAAGTTGTCCTTCAGGATGATCGGGATGCAGTGCAGAGCACCGGCGGCGCGCGGATTGGCCTGGTATTGCCGGTCGAGCTCATCCGCCTGCTCCATCGCCCTCGGGTTTACCGTGATGATGGCGCGCAGCGCCGGGCCCTTGCGATCGTAGGCCTCGATCCGGTCGAGATAGAGCCGCGTGAGTCGCGCACAGGTGATATCACCGGCTGCCAGCGCGCGATGCACGCTCGCGATCGTCGCCTCCTGAAACCGGAATGCCGTCGAGCGTTCGCTCATCGCGCAGCCGCCGATGGCGAGAACTGCCGCGAGCGCGATCCCCGACCGCAAGCTGCCGCCGTACAACGACACGAATCTGTCCACACCGCAGCTCCTTACCTTTGTTGCGCGACGAAGTCTTCTTCAGACACGGCGGAAGCCGGATGCGCGCATCTCTCTTCGTAATACTGCCGATAACGCTTGTATTCCTCCAGTATGCGCCGCAGCTCGGCGACCGTCCCGTCGTGGTAATCGACGCGCAGGTCGATCTCGGGCGCGGGGCCGCTGCCGACGACACGTATCCACGCGGATCGCTCGGGCCGGTGGCGGCCGCCCGACATCTGCCCGCCCGCGTCGCGCCCGCCCTCCAGCGCCATCATCAGCCTGTCTTCGAGCGGCGCATCGGGTTGCGCGAGAAACCCGCGAACGATGCCTTCCACGGTCTGCGGCCCCGCCAGCCCGTTCCCGTAGGCCGCGTAGCAGGGCCCCACGGTGTGCCCCGCCCACTTGCCGATGCCGGCGCCGGTGTGCGCAACGACGCTGCCCTCGCGGTCGATGATGCCGAACTGGCGGTAGTCGAAATCCGCGTCGCCGGCCTCGAGCACGGCTGCGATGCGACGCGGCGTGTACCCCTGCTCGAGCAGATTGAGGGCGAGCGGATCGACGTAGCGCAGGTAGTACGCCTGCGACTTGCTGATTCCGGCGCCCGGACGCACGCTTTCGCTGCGGCGGCCGCACGCCATGGAGAACGTGGTCGAGCCGACGCCGAAGCGGCCGGTGCGCGGACAGCGGGCGATGATGGAATAGGTCATGTTCGGGTGGTCGGGGCTGAACGAAGATCGGTCCCGCGGCACGCGCGCGACGGTGCTAGGCCCGCCGCTCGCGCTCCGCCTTCAGCGTCTCCGCGAACTCCATCGGCGGCGTCGCGTTGCGCGGGCTTCGCGCGCGCTCCTCGTAGTACGCGATCGTGGGCTTGTAGTCGACGTAGATGCGCTGCAATTCCTGCACCGCCTGCTCGTGGAGGTCGACGCGAATGTCGAGCTCGTTGTGCGGGCGATCGCCCCACACGATGAGCGCGGCAGAGCGCTCGGGCAACCGGCCCCGCGCACCGCTCATGCCGCCCGCGCCGCCCGCCGCCGTGAGCGCCTGCAGCAGCCGCTCGTCCAGGTCCGCACGCGATGCCGCCTCGTATGCCTTCGCCAGCGCGTCGAGCACCTGCGGGCCCGCGAGCATGTCGCCGAAGGCCGCGTACCCGCTGCCCGTCACGTGGCCCGACCACGCCCGGAGCCGCGTGCCGGTGTGCGCGGCCACGCGGTCTTCCCGGTCGACTACCGCGATCTGGCGGTAATCGCCGTCCGGATCGTTGGCGAGCAGCTCCCCGAGCGCGTGCGCCGCAGCGTGGCCCTGCGCGAGCAGATTCAGCGCGAGATAGTTGTTGCGCGGATTGGGACAGCCCTGGGTCAGGGTGGCGCCGGTGTGCGCGCGGAGCGCGCCGTCGCAGTAGAGCCCGATCGCGATCGAGTAGCTCGCGATCGCGATGCCGAAATGCGCGCTGCGCGGGCAGCGGGCGACGACGGCGTAGGTCATTGCACCAGCTTGAACTTGTGAACCCTGCGGCCCCAGTTGGTCTCGGCAATGTAGAGGTTGCCGCTGGAATCGACGGCGAGGCTGTGGCCGTGGGTGAAGCTCCCGAGCTGATGGCCGGGCCGCCCGAAGCTCGACAGTATCTTGCCGCTCGCATGATCGAGCGTATGCACCTGCTCGCCACGACCGTCCATGACGTAGAGGTACTTCTGCTCGCGATCCGGAGAGAACGCGGTCCACCACGCGGTACCGCGCTTGTCCGGCAGCGACGGCGTCCCGGTGCGCACCCAGATGTTGCGCTTGAAGTTGCCCATCTTGTCGAACACCTGCACCCGGTCGCCCTGCCGGTCGCCGACGTAGACCAGTCCGGCCTTGCTGATCTCCACGCTGTGCACGACCTCGGCGAACACGCCGCCGACGCCCGCTTCCATCTCTTCCGGCGTCGCCTGCCGGCCCCACTGCCGCAGGAAGTTGCCGTTCCTGTCGAACACCACCACGCGGCGATTGCCATAGCCGTCGGCAAAATAGACGTCGCCGTTCTCCGGATCGCAGGCGATGCCTGCGGGCTTGTGCAGCCGGTCGCGGCCGGCGTTGAGCGCATTGCCGCGCTTGGTGCCGTCGTCGGTATCGAACACGCCCTTCTTGCCGATCTGCAGCAAGAGCTTCCCGTCGTAGGTGTATTTCTGCACCATGCCGTCGCCGTTGGCGTCGATCCACACGTTGTTGTCCTTGTCTACGGCACAACTGTGCGGGGTGGACGGCAGCACCTCCCAGTCACCCCAGGCGTGTATCAGGTTGCCCTGCCGGTCGAAGATCATCACCGCGGGCGCCTGTATGCAGGTCTCGCGCTCTTCCGCGGTGATGTCGCCGCGGTTCACCACGAGAATGTTGTCGTTGTGGTCCACGTACACGCAGGGAAGCTGCCCGCCTATCCATCCAGCCGGCAGCGGCTTGGGCCAGCCCGGGTCGAACTCGAAGCGCTGAACGGCGGCTTCCGGCGTAACGGCGGCTGCGGTGGCGGCAATGTTCATACTGGCTCTCCCCCTGTGGGTAATGGGTGCAGCGTCACTCTATCACTTCATCACCGCGTCATTTCATCCGGCAATTATTGGGGCTTGATCAGCCCTAGCTCCGTCATGATGGTCTTGAGCGCGGCGAACTCCTCGTCCAGCCACTTGCGCGTCTCCGCTGCGCCCTTGAAATCGACGAGCCACAGGTTCTGGTCGGCGTATTGCTGAATCTCACTGCTTTGCGCGGTCTTGCGCATCACGTCTTCCCAGTAGGCGATCTGGGCCGGGGTGATCCCCTTGGGCGCCATGACGCCCTTCCACGAGCCGGAGCTCTGGTAGCCCAGCTCCTGCCAGGTGGGCACCTGCGCCATGACCCCGCCCATGCGCTTGGTCGAGCTGATCGCAATCGCGCGCATCTGCCCGGAGCTGACGTGCGGCACGCTCGTGGATACCGAGGTGATCTGCACGTCGGCATGACCGCCGAGCACGGCGGTCGCCGTCTCGCCGCCACCCTTGAACGCCGGCATCCTGACCGCCTTGATGTTGACCCCGGCCTTGTGGAGCGGCAGTCCCACGGACACCCGGTGACCGCTGCTCGTGAGCGCGATGCTGAGCGCCGCGGGATTCTTCGCCAGCGCGTCCACCAGGTCCTTGCCCGTCTTGAGCGGCGAATCCGCGCGCACGACGGCGACCATGGGCTCGGTTATGAGGTAAGCGATCGGCGTGACGTCGGCGTGGGTGAGCTGCGTGCGGCCCTGTATGGGATTCACCAGCATCGGCGTCGACATGAGGCCGATCGAGTAGGGATCGCCGGTGCGCTGCGAGACGTAGGTGTAGGCGACGATATGCTCGCCGCCGCTGCGGTTCACGACGTTGCTCGTCACCGGCAGGAGCTTGAGATCGGTCCACAGCTTGTGGATCAATCTCCCCGCGATATCGTTGGAGCCCCCGGGGCTCGTCGGTATGATGATTTCTACGTTGCGCTCGGGCTTCCATCCCTGCGCGTGCGCCGTTCCCGCCAGCATGGCGGTGCTCGCCAGCACGAGCGCCGCCAACCTGCCTCGCATGACTGCCATGAATCCTCCCCGTTTATTGTGGACACCACGACATGCTTCGTCCGACATGCTTCGTCCGTTATGCTAGCAGCGGGTGATAAGCTGCGGAAGTGAGCGACAGGTGAGAGGACGGGCGAGAGTCCGGATGGTGAGGCCAGAATGCCGGTAAGCGACAATCTGGGCGCACGCCTCCACGCGCTTGCTGCGGTGCTTCGCACCGGCATGCGCCGCGGTCTCGAGAAGGAGAGCCTGCGCGTGCGCCCCGACGGGGCGCTCGCGCTCACGCCGCATCCCCGCGAGCTCGGATCGGCGCTCACCCACCCGCGCATCACGACCGACTTCAGCGAGGCGCTGATCGAGCTCATCACCGGCGTGCACGCGCGCGAGGACGGCTGCCTCGAAGAGCTCAAGCATGTCCACCAGTTCGTCTATCGCCACATCGGCGAGGAGCTCTTGTGGGGCGGCAGCATGCCCTGCCACCTGCCCGACGAGCAGACGATCCCGATCGCCCGCTATGGCGATTCGGGCATCGGGCGGATGAAGACGGTCTACCGCGTCGGCCTCTCGCACCGCTACGGCAAGCGTATGCAGATGATCGCCGGCGTTCACTACAACTGGTCGTTGAGCGAGGACGCCTGGAAGCTGCCCGGCTGGAATGGCGCCAACGACGCGTATTTCGCGCTCATCCGCAATTTCCGGCGTCACGCGTGGCTGCTGCTCTTCCTCTTCGGCGCCTCCCCCGCGGTCTGCGCGAGTTTCGTGGAAGGACGGCGCCACGGGCTGGAGCGGCTGTCGCCCGACACCTACTACCTGCCCTACGCCACTTCGCTGCGGATGGGACGCCTGGGCTACCTCAGCGAAACCCAGGATTCGCTTCTCGTCAGCTACAACTGCCTCGATAGTTACGCGGCGTCGTTGCACGACGCGCTCACGCATCCGCATCCCCCGTACGTCGCCATCGGCATCCGCGAAAACGGCGCCGCCGGCGACGGCGTGGAAAGCTACCGCCAGCTCGCCACGAGCCTGCTGCAGATCGAGAACGAGTTCTACAGCACCATACGGCCGAAGCGCGTCACCCGGTCCGGCGAGCGGGCGCTGCACGCCCTGCGCGAGCGCGGCGTCGAGTACGTCGAAGTGCGCGCGATGGACCTCGACCCGTTCTCCCCGGTCGGCATCAGCGCCCGCACGATGCGCTTCCTCGACGTCTTCCTACTGCACTGCCTGCTCACCGAAAGCCCGCCGGACACCCCGGCGGAGATCAAGACCATAGGGCGCAACAAGCAGCTCGTCGCCGCGCGCGGCCGCGAGCCCGGCCTGCGGCTGGACCGGGACGGCGGCAGCGTGGAGCTGGTGGCGTGGGCCGGCGCC